>FLNV01001603.1_pt1 | contig 58323 bp, 59 predicted proteins | sample 1140351 | NCBI WGS metagenome assembly FLNV01 (sample SAMEA3878207, study PRJEB12797) | bioreactor metagenome | biome: Moose rumen | place: Sweden | collected 2011-10 | reverse complement strand
AGCGTGGAGCAACTTTCGGAAGTTTCTGATTATCTGCTCTCAATGCGCGGCGAGGCCGATGTCATCGCCTTCTATGGCGCGATGGGTGCGGGCAAGACGACCTTGATCAAGAACCTGTGCCACCGCATGGGTGTCACCGACGAGGTGAACAGCCCCACTTTCGCCATCGTCAACGAGTATGTGACAGAGGTGGGAGAATCGGTCTATCACTTTGATTTCTACCGTATTAAGAAGTTGGAGGAAGCCTACGACATCGGTTACGAGAATTATTTCTTCAGCGGCAACCTCTGCCTCATTGAGTGGCCCGAAATGATCGAGCTGTTGCTGCCCGAAAAGTATGTCCGCGTGGAGATTCGGCAGGGGGAAACAGATGACGAGCGCGAAATCACTTGTGAATTAGTTGAAGCATGAACGAAATTATGAAACAAACCCTTGCCGAGGCCTCCAAAGTCTTCGTCCTGACCGATGAGAACGTGGCGTCGTTCTGGTTGCCCGAAGTCGAACATTGGCTGAATTGCGAAAACGCCGTGGAAATCGTCATCAAGGCGGGCGAGCGGCACAAGAACCTGCAAACCGTCCAGCGCGTTTGGAAGACCTTGATGAAGCATCATGCCGACCGCAACGCCTTGTTAATCAACCTCGGTGGCGGCGTGATTACCGACTTGGGCGGCTTCGCGGCCTCGACCTACAAGCGCGGCATCCGTTTCGTCAACATCCCGACCACGCTGCTCGCGATGGTGGACGCGGCGATAGGAGGGAAGACTGGCATCGACTTCGGCGACGCAAAAAACCAAATCGGCACTTTCGCCGTAGCTGAAGATGTTATCATAGACCCTGTTTTTCTTGAGACCTTGCCCCAACGTGAACTGCTTTCCGGCCTGACAGAGATGCTGAAATACGGCTTCGTCGCCGACCCCGAATTGCTGCAAGTGAGTTTGGAGAATTACGAATCGTATATTTCCCGTTGCGGCGACATCAAGCGCGAAATCGTGGCCAAAGACCCTCACGAGAAAGGCCTGCGCAAAATCCTGAATTTCGGCCACACCTTGGGCCATGCCATTGAAAGCCACTGCCTTACGAAGGAAAGCCCCTTGCTTCATGGCGAGGCCGTGGCCTTGGGAATGTTGGCGGCATTGTGGCTTTCGGTGAAATACTGCGGATTGGACGCTCCCGTTTTGCAACAATTTGAAAACCAGCTTCCCATGTTGCTTTCGGAGGCCGAATTCTCGCTTTCGAAAGCCGATGTGGAACCCATTTTGGCTTACCTCGTCCACGACAAGAAAAACAACTGCGAAACCCCGCAATTCGTTCTGCTTGAAGCGGTTGGAAAGCCCGTTTGGGAGGCGACGCTTCCAAGTGTCGCCATCAAAGAGGCCTTGGAATATGTCATCGATAAAGTCGCAAACCTATGAAACTGCATTGCGACATCACCTTGCCGGCCAGCAAAAGCGAGTCGAACCGCGCCTTGATGATGGCGGCCTACGGCGGCTTTGCGCCTGATTTCCAGAACCTTTCCGATTCAAGCGATACACGAATACTCCAGCAAGCCTTGCGCGACATTGACGGCAAACAACCAATCATCGACATCGCCGACTGTGGCACGGCGGCGCGTTTCCTCACCACGTTTTTGGCTTGTCGCGAAGGCCGTTGGCTCCTGACGGGCACTGAGCGCATGAAACAACGTCCCATTCAGCCATTGGTGGAGGCTTTGCTGGGCTTGGGTGCTGAAATCCAATACGTTGAAAAGGATGGTTTTTTGCCGCTGCAAATCGTCGGGAGACCGATTTCAGACGGCAAGGCGGGCATCGACATGACGCAAAGCAGCCAGTTCGCTTCTTCTTTGCTCTTGGCCGCGCCGATGTTTCCGCAAGGCCTTGAACTTGAACTGCTTGGTTTGCTCAATTCCCTGCCTTATCTCGACATGACCTTGGTCCTAATGCGGCATTTTGAGGCTGTAGCGGAACGCATCGGAAGGAAAGTCGTTGTCAAGCCAAAGCCTTATCAACCAACGGGTTTCATCGTTGAATCGGACTGGACGGCGGCTTCGTATTGGTACGAAATGGCGGCGTTGAGCGAGGAATGTGAAATCAGGCTGCGCGGTCATTTCGTCAGGCTCAACGGCCGGCGACTTCAAGGCGATGCCGTCATTGCCGAATGGATGCAGGCGTTTGGCGTGCAAACCTTTGAAAGCGACAATGCGTTGGTTTTGAGTAAAATGCCTTTCGAGAAGAAGCCGTTGTCTTTCGATTTTTCCAATGCTCCCGACTTGTTCCCCACCGTTGCGGCCACCTGTGCAGGCTTGCAAACGGAAGCGCGTTTCACAGGCATTGCCAACCTGCGCGTCAAGGAGTCGGACAGGGTGAGGACGATGCGGACCGAATTGGCGAAAATTGGAACGGAACTGAATTATCTCTCTGATAATGAATTGGTTTTGCTTCCAGCCGATACGCTTCCCGTTTTTGGTGCATCCTCGCCGTTGCCGTTCTCTTCGCATGGCGACCACCGCATCGTGATGGCTTTGGCACCGCTGGCGATGAAGCTTGGACACGTCACTTTCGACTTCCCAATAGTTGTGGAGAAATCCTATCCTTCATTTTGGACCGAAGCTTCATTTTTGAACTTTTAAGGGCTAAAATGTCACTATTTTTAGGAATGCGGTTTTCTATATTGAAGAAAATCCGTAATTTTGCCGCCTCATTTTGAAATAGTCATGAAAGTTGAGTTGTTCGTCCCCTGCATTATCGACCAGTTCTGCCCCGAAGTGGCTTGGGCTACCATGAAGGTATTGGAACGTTCTGGTGTGGAGGTGGAGTACAATCCCGAACAGACATGTTGCGGGCGTTTTGCCTACGATGCTGGCTTCATTGAGGATGCGAAGGAGTTAGGTGACAAGTTTCTCAACGATTTTTCATACAATGGTCCCGTGGTAGCCCCATCTTCGTCTTGTGTCCATTATATTAAAAAACGCTATCCAGAACTTTTCTTTAATACGGCTAATCATCTGAATTTCAAGAGGATGGTTGCAAATGTGTACGAACTGACCGATTTCTTGGTCAACAAAATCCAGTTCGACGACTTTGGTGCCGAGTTCCCCTACAAAGTGACGTTCCACGACAGTTGCAGCGCCTCGTTGGGCATGGGCCTCGGCAAAGAAGCGCGTCAATTGCTGTCGAAGGTGAAAGGCTTGGAATTGCTGGAGATGAAGCAAAGCGACATGTGTTGCGGTGCCGACCTTTCTTTGCAAATCAACCACGAGACTTTAGCCTCGGGCATGGCCAACCATAAAGTGCGGAACGCCATGAACACAGGAGCCGATTATATTGTTTCGACTGATATGTCCTGCCTGATGCACATGAAGTCGTTTATAGAAAAGGAAGGACTGCCCATCAAGGTGATTCACATCGCCGAGGTGCTGGTGTCGGGATGGCTATAATTATTACGAAACAGATGACCAAGGATTATTACATACACGAAAGCAGTTACGTCGACGACAACGTGAGCATCGGAAAAGGCACGAAGATATGGCATTTCTGCCACATCCAGTCGGGTGCCGTGATTGGCGAGAACTGTTCTTTCGGACAAAATGTCAATGTGGGCAACAATGTCCATATCGGCAATGGCGTCCGTGTGCAAAACAATGTTTCCATCTACGAAGGCGTTGAGATTGAGGACAATGTGTTTTGCGGGCCGAGTTGCGTGTTCACCAACGTGACTACGCCGCGAGCGCATTTTCCCGTGCATGGCGTGTATGCCAAGACCAAGATCTGCGAAGGCGCTTCGTTGGGTGCCAACAGCACGGTGGTGTGCGGCCACACCGTGGGCAAGTGCGCCCTCGTCGCCGCCGGTGCCGTGGTCACCAAAGACGTGAAGCCCTATGCGCTGATGGCTGGCGTGCCTGCCCGACAAATCGGCTGGGTGTGCGAATGCGGCCAACGCTTAGACGCCTCGCTGCATTGCCGCTGCGGACGGAAATATGAAGAAAACAACGAAGAACTATCTCAAATAAAGTCCTGAAAGGACGACAAGAAAACAACGGGCGATTTCAATCCCCGACAACTGCAAACTGTCAACTGCAAACTGCCAACTGAACAACTGTCAACTGCAAACTGCCAACTGAACAACTGCCAACTGAACAACTGCCAACTGAACAACTGCCAACTGAACAACTGCCAACTGAACAACTGCTAACTGCCAACTGCCAACTGAAAACTGATAGAAAGATGCAATTCAGAGACTTAAAAACCCAATATAAAGTCCTCAAGGACGAAATGGACAAAGCCATCCTCGATGTGGTCGCTTCGTCGGCCTATGTGATGGGTCCGAAAATCAAGGAGATGGAAACCGCTTTCGCCGAATATGTCGGCGTGAAGCACTGCGTGGCCTGCAACAGCGGCACCGACGCCCTGCTGCTGGCTTTGAAGGCTTGGGACGTCAAGCCGGGCGATGCCGTGTTCGTGCCGAGCTTCACCTTCTTCGCCTCGGCGGAGGTGATCGCCATGCAAGGCGCGACGCCAGTCTTCGTCGATGTCGACCGGCGGACTTTCAACATGGACGTGGCCGACCTTGAACGCAAGATCGAGCACACCGTGAAGGTCAGAAAGCTCACGCCTCGCGTCGTCATCGCCGTCGACTTGTTCGGCCTGCCCGCCGACTTCAAGGCCATCCGCAAAGTGGCAGAGAAATACGGACTCTATGTCCTCGAAGACGGCGCCCAAGGCTTTGGCGGACGCATCGGCGAGCAACGAGCCTGTACCTTCGGCGATATCTCGACCACCTCGTTCTTCCCAGCCAAGCCCGTGGGCTGCTACGGCGATGGCGGAGCGGTGTTCACCGACAACAGTGAATGGGCCTCGCTCATCGACTCGTACCACGTCCACGGCAAGGGCAGCGACCGCTACGACAACATCCGTATCGGCATGAACTCGCGCTTGGACAGCATCCAAGCGGCCATCCTGTTGGTGAAGCTGAAGGCTTTTAGGGACTACGAGTTGGATGATGTCAACAAAGTGGCTGCGCGTTATACCGAGAAACTGAAAGATGTGGTGACGACACCCATCGTGCCCGAAGGCTTCTATTCCAGCTGGGCGCAATACACCGTGCAAGTCGAGGACAAGGGAATGAGAAACGGTTTGCAGGCCGCCTTGAAGGCACTCGACATCCCGACGGCCATCTATTATCCCATTCCGATGCACCGCCAGACGGCGTTCAGCTATTTGGACTTGGACGAAAACCGTTGCCCCGTGGCCGACCAGCTGGCCGACACGGTCGTCTCGTTGCCCATCCATCCTTACCTCTCCGAGGCGGACCAGGACAAGATTTGCACGGCCATTTGTGAATACTTGAAGAAGTAAACCGTTGTCAATCATGGGTCTAAGGTCATTCATCAGCGATATGATTGCTCGCGACAACTACGACGAGGTGATGGAATACCTTGCCGTGACCGAGACCCAACATGCCCCAAGGTTTGAATTCACAGAAGCTCCCGAACAACTGCGCGAATTGATCGAGGTGTCAGAGACGCCGCGAAGCCCCGAGCGCTCGCAATGGCTCAACGACTACGCCGCGAAGTCGTGGTCGGTCCCCGATGGCGAAGCAGAGGTGCTGTTGGCCGAGGACCATCTCAACGCCATCCGCTATCTGAACCGTTATCTGCGTAAAGCCAACACCAAACTGAAGCAAGACGGTTTTCTCGTGTGTAGTTTCGACACTGCCCAGAAACGCAAGGCCCAGATCTTTAGCAGATATCCCAAGTTTGTCGCCAATGTCGTCTATGCCTTTGATTTCCTGTGGCATCGGGTGTGCCCTAAGGTGCGCTTGACGCGGCGTTTCTATTATTTCTGCACGCGGAAGGTGAGGAAGGTGTTTCCTCGTCCCGAGGTGCTCGGGCGCTTGTATTATTGTGGCTTTGATGTCGTGAGTGAGCAATACATCCACGATAGGTATTGCGTCATCGGGCAGAAGAAACGTGAGCCCAGCAGCGATAAGCATACCTATGGCACGCTGATCAAGTTGCGTAGGATGGGAAAGGACGGCAAACTGTTCAACGTGTTCAAGTTTCGTACGATGTATGCCTATTCCGAATATTTGCAGACCTATATATACGAGAACAACGACCTCGACGTGGGTGGCAAGTTCTTCGACGACTACCGCATTACTGAATGGGGGCGTTTCTTGCGGAAAACATGGTTGGACGAATTGCCTATGTTTATCAATGTCTTCAAGGGGCAGATGAAATTAGTGGGTGTGAGGCCGCTCAGCCAGCAGTATTTCAACCTGTATGACGAAGATTTGCAGCAACTTAGGATAAAGACCAGACCTGGGCTTTTGCCGCCTTTCTATGTCGACATGCCCGAAACGCTTGAAGAGATCCAGGACAGCGAGCGGCGTTATCTCGAGTCCTATTTGGAGCATCCTTTCCGCACCGACTGGAATTATTTCTGGAAAATCGTCGGCAACATCATCTTCAGAGGCAAGCGCTCAAAATAAAATGATGTTTTGTTGAATATTTTGTTGTTTTTGTCAAGAAATAATTCGTAATTTTGCGCTTTGTAATTTGAAATCCCAAAAGTGTCAAATTGCACGAAAAAGAGTCATTTTGTGGTATTTGCACAAATGATTGATGTTCAAATGATTGCGCTATTCTGATGTGAGTCAGGTGGCGAAGCTATACACTTTTTGAAATGGCACAGACAAACGAAGAAAATTGGACCACTGTCATCAAACCTCGAAACAAGCTTTTCGAGGTAAACCTGAAAGAAATATGGGATTACCGTGATTTGTTGACCTTGTTCGTGAAGCGAACCATCACGGTGCAGTACAAGCAGACCATCTTGGGCCCTTTGTGGTGGGTTATCCAACCCGTTTTGACGGTCATCATGTATATGGTGGTGTTTGGTGGCATTGCCGGCATCCCCACCGACGGCATCCCACAGCCTTTGTTCTACCTGAGCGGCGTGTGCATGTGGCAGTATTTCTCGTCCTGTCTTTCGGGTACGTCAAATACGTTCGTTTCCAATTCGGGTATCTTCGGCAAGGTGTATTTTCCAAGGCTCATCATGCCATTGGCGACGGTGACGAGCAACTTGGTGCGTTTTGGCATCCAATTGGGGTTGTTCGTCATTGTTTATGTCTATTATGCTATCATTGGGCAGGCACCAAGTCCGAATTGGTATTTGTTACTGTTCCCCTTGCTGGTGCTGATGATGGCGGGCCTGGCCTTAGGCTTCGGTATCATTATCTCCTCAATGACCACCAAATATCGCGACTTACAGGTGTTGTTCTCGTTTGTGGTGCAACTTTGGATGTATGCCACGCCTATCGTCTACCCATTGAGTCAGGTAGCAGGCAAGCAGAAGTGGGGCATCGATTTGGCCACCATCATGTGCCTTAACCCCGTGACGCCCGTCATCGAGACCTTCAAGCATGGCGCTTTGGGAGCAGGACAATTCATCGGCTGGGGCTGGTTGACTTATAGCTTTGTCTTCATGTTGGTTGTGCTTGCCCTCGGCATCCTGATCTTCAACAAGGTTCAGAAGAGTTTCATGGATACGGTGTAGGGAGTTGTCAGTTGTCAGTTGATAGTTGGGAGTTGTCAGTTAGGAGTTAATAGTTGGAATAGATGAATCAGAATCAAATCACGGTTACGTCACCCTTGTTGCCCGACCTTGAAGAGTTCCACGGAATGCTCAAGGAAATTTGGGCGAGTAAGTGGATTACGAACAACGGGCAGTTCCACAAGCAGTTGGAGAAGGCATTAGCAGAGTACCTGAAAGTGCCGTATATCAGCCTGTTCACCAACGGGACGCTGCCGCTGCTCACTGCGCTTCAGGCGTTGAGAATCACGGGCGAGGTCATCACTACGCCTTACAGTTTTGTGGCTACCACCCACAGCATCTGGTGGAACGGATGTCGACCGGTGTTTGTGGATATTGAGGAAAGCACCTGCGGCCTTGACCCGGAGAAGATAGAGGCGGCCATCACGCCCAAGACCACGGCCATCATGCCGGTGCATTGCTATGGCAAGCCGGTGAACACCGAGGCGATACAGGCCATTGCCGACAAGTATGGCCTGAAGGTCATCTACGATGCCGCCCATGCCTTTGGTGTGGAGGTGGATGGCGAGAGCGTGCTGAACAAGGGCGACATGTCAACTTTGAGTTTCCATGCTACCAAGGTGTATAACACGCTGGAGGGTGGTGCGCTGGTGATGCACGACGAGCAGACCAAGAAGCGCATTGACTACCTGAAGAACTTCGGGTTTGCGGGAGAGACGGAGGTGGTGGCTCCCGGTATCAACAGCAAGGTGGACGAGGTGCGTGCCGCCTACGGTCTGCTGAACCTCAAGCAGGTGGGCGAGGCTATCGAAAAACGCCATCAGGTGGCCATCCGATACCGCGAGGTTCTGAGAAATGTGAAAGGCATCCGCTTCTTCGATGACATGCCTGGAGTAAAACATAACTACAGCTATTTCCCCATATTCGTCGATGCCGAACAATTTGGTATGACGCGCGATGAGCTCTATTTCAAGATGAAAGAACAGGGCGTGTTGGGAAGGAGATATTTCTTCCCACTCATCAGCACCTTCAGCACTTATCGTGGACTGCCGAGTGCGGCACCGGAGAATCTGCCGGTGGCCACGAAGATTGCCAACGAGGTGATTTGCCTGCCGATGCACCACGAATTGAGTGATGATGACTTGAATAGGGTTCTTGAATTGGTTGTAAGATAAGCATGAGGCAGAAGAAACTTATGCTCCTTGGAGGTATCCGTTACCTCTTACCTGCAATCGAAGCGGCTCACTGGCATGGATGCCATGTGATAACAGTAGATTATTTACCCAATAATATTGCTCACAAGTATAGTGATGAATATCACAACGTAAGTATCCTTGATAAAGAGGCGGTATTAAGGCTTGCCAAAGAGCTGGAGATTGATGGAATATTGAGTTATGCCGTTGACCCGGGTGTGGTTACTGCCGCTTACGTGGCAGAACAGATGGGGTTGCCTTTTACATGTTCATACGAGGTTGCTTGTATCCTTCAAGACAAGGCTCGTTTCCGTCAGTATCTGTCAGACAATGGCTTTAATGTTCCTAAAGCGAAAGGCTATACCAAAGCAGAAGACGCGCTGAAAGATTTCAGTTACTTTAATTGGCCTGTCATTGTAAAGCCTGTGGATAGTGCGGGCAGCAAAGGTGTAACGAAGGTGGATGACATAAAGGATTTGGAGGCTGCTATAAGCCATGCTTTTGAAAAGTCGCACAATGGACATATCATCATCGAGGATTTCTTAGAGAAAGAAGGGCTGTCTTCTGGTTCGGAAAGTTTCTTTGTGAATGGTGAGTTGAAGTATAATGCTTTCTATGACCAGTATTTTGACAAGGACGCAGCAAATCCGTTTACGCCATCAGCAGAGTGTTGGCCGTCGGACAAGTCGGAGCTGGTGCTTGATGATGTAAGAAGGCAGTTGCAGAGGCTGGGTGAGTTGCTGCATTTCAGAACAGGTCTGTTCAACGTCGAATTCAGACAATGTAAGGACAATAAAGTGTACCTGATGGAAGTCTCGCCCCGTGCAGGAGGCAACCGGCTGGCTGAGATACTCAATTATGCAACGGATGTTGACATTATAGAAGCAGAGGTGGCGAAGGCAATTGGAGAGGAACTACCAGAGGTGCATGAACCGAATTATAACGGTCATTATTGCATACAAGTCATACATAGTGACAAAGCTGGCATATTTGAAGGAATTTCGATTGGAGACCAACTCCGTGGAGATATAGTTGAACAAGAAATCAGAGTGAATCAGAGTGCTGCTGTTGAGGCTTTCTCTGGTGCCAACAACGCCATCGGAACACTCTTCCTCCATTTTGACACACGGGAAGAATTGGAGAGAGCCATCACGAATCAAAAGGATTGGCTGAAAGTGATTGTCAGTTAGTTAATTATATTAAAAGGTTTGGCGGTATGGAAAGAAATGTGTATCTTTGCCGCCCCAAAAACGGAGAAAACAGGAAATGGAAGAACTGAGAAAAAACGACATACAGGATGTTGCCACCTATTGCGGCCTTGTGCTGTTGAAGGAGGGCATGACTGTCACGCCACTGAAGTTGCAGAAGATTCTCTACTATGTGCAGGCGTGGATGATGGTGTTTTATGGCAAGCAGTTGCTTTTTGATGAAGCACCGCAGGCTTGGGTCAATGGGCCGGTCTATCCTTCGGTTTATTCCCGTTTCAAGGGAACAGGCCGTTACGACCTGTTGAAGAAAGAGGATTTTGTAAGCGAAGGCAAGCTTACCGATGCCATCAACGAATATGCCGCCAAACTCCAGTTAAGCGAGAAGCAGTTTGCCGTGCTCAACAGACTCCTGCTGATATATGGGGCAAAGACACAAGACCAACTTGTGTTTATGACCCACTGCGAGGACCCCTGGAGCAAGGCTCGCATGGACTTGCAGCCTTTTGAAAACTCCGAGAACCCCATAGCTTTCGAGGATATGTATTCCTACTACAAGGAGCGCTACGATACTAACAGACAGCAACGTGGGTGATGGCGATGGACTTGGAGTACGAGATAGATGACGAACTGCTGAACTGTATTCATCAGCCTGCCAGTCTGAGCGACAGCATCACCATAGCGGACTCCCGTTTGTCTATGAAGCAAAAGATGATTGTCAGCTACGATTTGCTCGACCTTGACGGCGAGTATGGATTTGAGCAGGACTTCACGCAGGACGAGATACACGGCTATTTCCGTCAGATGAACAAGTATGCCACAATCTCTATGAACGAGATAGTTGAGAAGTATGGCTACACAGAGCATTTCCACGATTCCAAGATTCGAGGAAACATACTGAATCTGCTGAAGCAAAAGACAGGGAAGCGGATTGACGATGAGGTGATGATTTATCACTTTGCCCTGGAGCCAGGGAAGAAAGCCGCAGACGGAGAACGCAATGCCCGAGTATATTTCCTCGTCGGGAAATTCGGTATTGTGCATGTGCTATTCTTCGACCCTTATCACAAGATAAATCCTTAAAGATTTACAGGAAGACAATCGGAATTTGTGATGACACCACTTATGAAACCCATTGGCGGTTATTTTTCATTAGAGTTAAACGAAGGCTGGGAGCGGCACTCCACCCTCTCAACTGGAGATGGGCAGGGGGTGAGGCTTTTGCGCCTGAATGCCGGGCGGTATGCCTTGGAGTATGTCCTGCGGGCAAGGAACTATCGCAAGGTGTACTTGCCTTATTATATCTGCGACTCCGTGCTGCAACCGTTCCAGCGGTTGGGGGTGGCCTACGAGTTCTACCATGTCAACGCCCAGTTGGAGCCTGCTGCGGAGCTTCAGCCAAGGGATGACGAGGCCGTGCTTTATGTCAACTACTTCGGGCTGAAGAACCGCTATGCCTCGACGTTCTGCTACAAGTATAAGAACACCATCCTCGACCAGACGCAGGCTTTCTACAGCGAGCAAGGCAACAGGTATGACGACAAGAGCATACAGTGCGACACCTTCTACAGCTGCCGCAAGTATTTCGGTGTGCCTGATGGTGCCTATCTCTATTTAGGGGGCGACGTTTCCAACGTCGCTGCTCCCCCAGACCTGCCCCAGGACGAGTCTTACGACCGCATGGCCTTCCTCACCAAGCGCATCGACCGTTCGGCCCAGGAGGGCTATGCTGACTTCCACGCCAACGACAAGGTCCTGAGCTCGGTAGGGCTGAAACGTATGTCAAGGCTGACCGAGGCCATGATGCAGGGCATAGACTACACCGCCAAGGCCAACAAGCGCATCCATAACTTCCATGTGCTCGACAACGCCCTGCGCGAGAGCAACCGCTTCAAGTGGGACATGGACTATGGCACCGTGCCGCTCGTCTATCCCTATTATGTGGAGAACGGTGCCCGGCTGCGCCAGCACCTCATCGACAACCAAGTGTTCTGTGCCCGCTACTGGCCCAACGTCCTGGAATGGTGCCAGCCCGACGATTGGGAACACCTGCTGGCCGAGAACCTGGTGTGTCTGCCCGTTGACCAGCGGTACGGGGAGGAAGAAATGAAACGGATAATAGAGACGATACAGAAATTGATAATACTTTAATAGTGAAGGTCTGTCAGCACCAGAATACAAGCAGAGTGACTTTATGTTGCGGGCATCTATCCGAAGATGTGACATATATCCCTCAACTACTACTATCTGTGTTATCTGTGCTATCTGTGTGAGATTGAAACCTGAAACTTGAAACCAATTTATATTATGAGCGATTTAGTGAAGAAGAATACTGACTTGATGCCGTTGAGCATGAAAGAAGTGGAGGACAGGATTGCGGTGATACGCAATCAAGAGGTCATTGCCGATGCTGATGTGGCGTTCCTTTATGGAGTTGAAACCAGAGAGGTGAATCAGGCTGTAAAGAACAACCCTGAGAAGTTTCCTGCTCATTATATGTTTGAGCTGACTCCCAGTGAGTTACGCGAGTTGAAATCAAAAATTTTGATTTCTAACGTGTCAGATAAAAGCCGTCGTGGAGCCACCAAAGCATTTACTGAGCGTGGACTTTATATGCTGGCAACAATCCTAAAAGGCGAACGTGCCAGAAATGTGACTTTCACTATCATTGAAACTTTCTTCAAGGTGCGTAGCTTGAAGCGCGAGTTGCTGGAGTTGCACAAGGAGACGGACAAAGAGGTGCAGAAGACGAAGATGCAGCATTTTGGCGAGGTGCTCAGTGACATTGTGATGCCTGACCTGCAGACGCAGGAGACGGAGTCTTCGCTGGAAATTAATTTCTTCATCGGTAAGATCAAGCATACAGTGAAACGAGTGCGTAAAGAAGACACAAAGAAGTAATAACCTACCCCTGCGCTATGCGCTTTCTGTGCTTTCTGTGCTTTCTGTGTGACAAACTTGTCCCCTGTCAAGTATCACGTTGTCAGTGACAGCACTATGAAATAACCCCTATCTCAACCATCCGTGTTGCGATTATAAGCAAAACGACGATTGGGAATACCAGCTAGCCGAGAACTTAGTGTGTCTGCCCGTTGACCAGCGGTATGGGGAGGAAGAAATGGCAAGGATTTGTGATGTCGTTGCAAGATAAACCTGTTTGTATGGACATAAAAGGGAAAAAACTGCTGGTGTTGGGCGCATATGCTTCCGAGACGGAAATCATCAACGAGGCTCATAAAATGGGATTGATCGTAATCGTTACTGACAATCACGAGAATTGGAATGATGCTCCAGCAAAATTAATGGCTGACGAAGCATGGAATGTCAGTTGGTCTGATATTGATGCCTTGCGCAAAAAATGCAAGGATGAAAACGTGGACGGCATTATGGCTGGCTTTAGCGAAAGGAGGATTTATTTTGCACAGGAGTTGAGTGAGATTTTGGGCAAACCTTTCTATGCTAATGGGACAAAGTTGAATGTCATAATTGACAAGATTCTTTTTAAGCAGGCGTGTATTGATAGTGGTGTAACAGTCCCTAAGGCTTATCGATATGGTGATGAAATAGAGTTCCCTGTCATTGTGAAACCAGCTGACAACGGAGGCTCCAGAGGTATTACTGTATGTCATAGGCAAGAGGAGTTTGATGCCGCCTATCAAAAGGCGCTTGATGCTTCAGATAATAAGACCGTGGTAATTGAACAGTATATTGTAGCGGACGAGATTATGGTATATTTTACGGTACATAATGGCATTGCGGATGTATCTGCTATGTGTGACCGCTATATGCATCATTTCGGAACCGATATTACACAGTTGCCTATAGGTTACTATTATCCATCCAAACACTTGGAAGTCTTCATGAAGTACAACCTTGAAAGATTCCGTAAACTTATAAGGAGTCTTGGAATTCGTAATGGTTTGATTGCCTTCCAGTCATTTGTCGTAGGTAATGATGTGATACCATTTGACCCGACCTACCGTTTGGACGGTACGATGACCTATCATATCTGTGAGGCAATTACGGGTTCGAATGTATTGAGCATGCTCATCAGACACTCTCTAACAGGGCGTATGGGCGACGATTTGTCGATAACCAAGATAGAGCAACCTCGATTTGATAAGGTCGGATTCGAGCTTCCTATTCTTCTGCGCAAGGGCGTTATAAAGAAAATATCCGGTTTTGATGAAGTGAAGCACTTAAAGCCTGTAATTCATGTATATCAGGGGCATTTTGAAGGGGAGACAATGACCAAGGTTGCGGATTTTTCACAAATTCTTTGTAGGATTCATTTGGTGGCAAACGATATACAAGAAATAAAAGCCTCGGTTAGAAAGATATATGAATTGCTCCGAGTTTATGATGAAAAAGGTGAAGATATGATTATTTGCAGAATTAATGAGGCAAGAATTGGTTGTTGAGATGATGGTCTATAGCTTACTTGCCTATATGGAAGTGAATTAATTGTTCTTATGCATGAAACTGTCATTCTTTTTAACGGAGGCTTCAACGGAGGTTTCAGTTTGGAATAATAACAACTAATGGTTGCAAATAATATGATAGAGCATCCTCTCGCCGTCCGTTGCATGACCTACAACCAAGCCCGATACATCACCGATGCCATGAACGGGTTCTGTATGCAGCAAACCAATTTCCCGTTTGTCTGCACCATCGTCGACGATGCTTCCACCGATGGCGAGCAGGAAGTGATCAGGCAATACCTGAACGACAACTTCGATTTGCAAGACGCCTCCATCGCTTACGAGAAGGACGAGGCGTATGGCCATGTCACTTTTGCGAGGCACAAGACCAATGTGAATTGCTATTTTGCGGTGGTTTATCTGAACGAGAACCATTACAGCCAAAGAAAACCCAAGGCACCGTATCTGAAGGAATGGACGGACAATGTGAAATACATCGCCCTCTGCGAAGGCGACGACTATTGGACCGACCCGCTAAAGTTGCAGAAACAGGTGGATTTTTTGGAAGCGAATGAGGAGTGTTGTATGACCGCATGTGCAGCCAATTGGGTAACGGATGGGAAAATAGTTAAGAATGACAGGATTTCAGACGTGCCACGAGATTTGACCACAGATGAGGTTATATTAGGTGGAGGAGGGTATTTGGCGACTTGCTCTTTGGTCTATAAAAACTCCAAATTGAATGATATTATCCCCAAATGGAGAAAAAATGCTAATGTGGGCGATTATCCGCTTCAAATTCAAGGGACATTGGTCGGCACGTTGCATTATTTCCCTGATACCATGTGTGTGTACAGATATAACTGCAAAGAAAGTTGGACGGAACGTTTTTTAGGGAAAGACAAAGAACGTACTTTGTTGCATAGAAAGGCAGAAATAACGTGGATGTTAGAATTGGACAAAGCAACGCAAAGAAAATATAAACATGCAATTTGCTTGCACCTAAAGCAATATTTCCCACAAATATATCTTCAAAAGAAAGTCTCCATTAGAGAATACATGCATGTTGTTTTGGCGGTAGGGAGTGTGTATGATTATAAAAGAATGTTTAAGGATATTGTCAAACGTATACTGAATTATCATTGCGAAATGTGAGGCTTGTTTGCCAATGATGTTTAATAGTGAGAACTGATTTGATTTTTTTCTTGTTTTTGTTCGGATGCACGTATGAAACAACCTAAAGTTTCAATTATTATCCCAATCTATAACGTCGAGCCCTATATCACCGATTGCCTGCAATCGGTGATGCGGCAAACCTATGCTGGGCCGATGGAGTGCCTGTTGGTTGACGATTGCGGCAATGACAATAGCATGGAAATTGCCGGACAAATGATTGCCGGATATAGAGGTCCCATTGTGTTTCGTGTTTTGCGTCACGACTACAACAGAGGGCTTTCGGCTGCGCGTAACACTGGGATGGATGCCGCGACGGGAGATTATGTCTATTTTTTGGACAGCGATGATTGGATTTCTGATAATTGCATCGAGAAGTTGGCCGAACCGTTGCAAAAAGAGCAGGTTGACATTGTGGTTGGCGATTATAAGACAGTGGGGGAATTGCCGTATGTGCTCGAACTGTCACTCCCAGAAGGTAAGTATCAAAAAAGACCGATTGATGACACTTTTTGTAACAAGGGGGTCTATGTGATGGCGGTGAACAAGTTATACAGAAAGGAATTCTTGTTGAAACACCATCTTTCGTTTGAAGAAGGGAAGATACACGAGGATGAGATTTTGGCTTTTGAGTTGTCGTGCATAGGCAAAACCTTTTATGTGGTCAGGGAGGTTACCTATTTCTATAGGATACGGGAGAATTCGATTGTCACCCAACAGAACCAACTTGTAAAAATAAAAGGATATTTAGGGGTGTTGGATAGTGTGAAATCCAAAATGAGTGTATATGACAATCTTGATGGAATATACGACTACTATGTGTTTTGGCTGAAGAGAGTGTTCCGGTGGATTTCGAAAGTGGATTTAGACGAGGAATTGCTATCTTTTGTGCGAAAAGAAACGGCGGGCTTTCTGGATCCGATTCCCAGTGTCAGATATCTGGAAAACAAGCACAACAGACTCGTTTATTATGCTTGCAAAAGGAATCAGTCATACACCCGTTTCCAGTATGTAACGCAGGAATATTCAAATCATCTGTCAGGTAGGGTTATGCGAAATGTATTGAACCTTATCCCAACGAAAAAAGCGTGATTTGTTATGTCGGTTTTAATCTCCGTAATCGTCCCTGTCTATAACACCGAGCTTTATCTTCCCCATTGCATCGACAGCATTTAACACACATATTCCACACCAACACATATCATACGCCATGGGAACTTACATCAACATCGGTAACGCCGGCTTCCAGTCGTCGCGCAACGGCGAGTATGTCGACAAGTCGCTGCTGATACCTGTTGTCAACAGGACTTTGGAGACGGAACTCAGGTTCAGTTGCGTGACACGCTGCCGCAGGTTCGGCAAGAGCATGGCTGCGAAGATGCTCAACGCCTACTACGACCGCTCGTGCGACTCGCGCCGTCTTTTCGAGGACTTGCAAGTGGCCACTGAGCCGTCGTTCGAGAAGCACCTGAACAAGCATCCGGTCATCTATCTGGATATGACTTCTTTCGTCACGAGGTTCAAGGACGAGAGCATCGTGGCCAAGATGAATGAAGAAATCGTCGCCGACATCCACGAAGCCTATCCCGAGGTGCCCGTCGCGGCAGACGACGACCTGATGGCCTACCTTATACGCATCGCGCAAGCGGAAGGCGACAGGTTTTTCTTCATCATCGACGAGTGGGATGCCATCTGCCGCGAGTTCAAGGCTGGCTCGAAGGCAATGGACAGTTATGTGAACTGGCTGCGCCGTATGTTCAAAGATGTGAATTCCAGCAATGTGTTCCTCGGCGTTTACATGACGGGCATCCTGCCCATCAAGAAATACAAGACCGAGTCGGCTTTGAACAACTTTGTCGAGTATTCGATGGTTGACCCTGGCGATTTGGCGTCGTTCTACGGATTCACCAAGGCCGAGGTGCGCGCATTGTCCGAAAGGCACGGCATGGATTTCGACGAGATGGAAAAATGGTACGACGGCTATCGGATAGGCAGTGAAATGTCGACGCTGCCATCGACCAGATCAAGCGGAAGCAATATCCCGCCAAGTTGGAGCAATACGCAGGCAACCTGCTGCTGGTGGGAGTCAACTACGACAAGGCGACCAAGACACACACTTGCAGGATTGAAAAGTCGTAAGATATTCTTGAAATCATGGAAAAAGGTACACCAAGGGTAGTGAGGATCCACGATGTGAATGTTGACAGGGAATACATGCAATGGCTTGGAGAGATAAAGCTGCGTTATCGTAGTGCCCAAGCCAAGGCCGCTGTTAGGGTAAATGCAGAGCAATTACAATTCAATTGGGAGCTGGGGCGCGACTTGGTGATGAAGAAAGCCGAAGAACGCTGGGGTGCTGGAGTGGTGGAGCAGGTTAGCCTTGACCTTCAGGCGGCGTTTCCCGAATCGAAAGGGTTCAGTCCATCGAATTTGTGGAGGATGAAACAGTGGTATGTTTTCTACTCTGAAGCTGCTGAAAAACTCGCACAAGTTGTGCGAGAAATAGAGCAACCACAAGTTGTGGGAGAATTTCAGGAGAATGGGATGCCATTCCCAACGCTTTTCTCTTTGGTGCCTTGGGGACATCATTGTGCGGTGATTGCCAAAAGCAAGACTGTCGAAGAAGCCTTGTTTTATGTGAACAAGACTATCTCTGAAGGATGGAGTCGCAATACACTGATGAACTGCATTAAGGCAGACCTTTATCATACTTCGGGCGGAGCCATAACCAATTTTTCAACGCAATTGCCTTCACCACAGGGCGAATTGGCACAAGCCATCACCAAAGACACTTACGATTTTGGTTTTGTTTCGCTTGCGCAGGGATACCAGGAAGAAGAATTGGAGACCGAACTTGAGAAAAACCTCACACGCTTTCTGCTGGAGTTGGGTACTGGCTTTGCCTATATGGGTCGTCAGAAACAGATTGTTGTGGCGGGAAAGACTCGAAAACTCGACATGCTGTTTTTCCATATTCCGCTGAATTGCTATGTGGTGGTGGAGCTGAAGGCAGTTCCTTTCCAGCCCGAGTTTGCCGGGAAGCTGAACTTTTATGTGAGTGCAGTTGACGACCTTATTAAAACCGAGGCTCAAAACCCTACAATTGGTCTGTTGATATGTAGCAATAAGGACGAAACCGAAGTGCAGTATGCCTTTCGAGGTTTACAGACACCTATAGGGGTAGCCTCGTATGACAATATACAGGTTAAGACAATTCAAGAGCAGTTGCCTTCGGTGGAGGAACTGAAGAAACGCATACGCCTGTTGGAGAAGGAATTGGCAACAAAGAAATAATCCCGCCATCGACCAGATCAAGCGGAAACAGTATCCCGCCAAGAGTAAATGAACCAATAAAGGGAACATGGTGTTTTGATGCGATTTAGGTTTTGTTTTCCATAGTTGTTATGATTGATTATACTTCAGTATTAAACATACTACGATCGAAAGAATTTGTTGATAAAACAAATTGTTTTATAAAATTGTTGGGAAACAAGTACACAACGCTGGAGAATTGTGGACGAACTGGTTCTTCATTGTTTCTGAAGACTTTTGCATGTTTTATGGATGAGAACATAGATTCAAGAACATTTTTTGTTGGTTTGAACATTGGTGGTAGTGATTGCTTTAAATCAGAAATCAATTCCTACCGAACCGTTTATTTGGATTTTTCCGACTTTAACTCCAAAAATTATGAAGGAGCCGTAAGGTATTTGAAAGATAAAATGTCGGCTGTATACAAACAGTATTTCAACTTTTTTGATACAAACGCCACAAGCTATTATGAGTATAGCCAACTTGAATACGCCGTTGATGTTATAGAAAAAACTGCTGATCTTGAGACTTTGCAAAGTTCTTTGCGTAAGTTGTTACTGCAAAGTGGCGGATATGAGAATCATAGGAAAAACAAGGTCGCGATTTTAATCGACAACTTGGTCCTGCTAGAGATCGTATCCAAGTCGAATGGCTATTCAGATGAAATGCAAGGATTCTTAAGGCAGTTTGTCGTTGAGGACATCTACAAATATTGTGACTTGTTTTTGCAAATCGGCGATGCCGATGAAACTTCCGATTCGTGTCTTTTCGGCAATCGTTATTTGACTTACCGCAATTTTAGTGTATTCGCCAATGATATGCAAAAAAGGCTCCCTGAAATGGTGGTGCCTTTAGATTGCCAGTTCGAGTTTGATGTTAGGATTACTGAACCTAATGATGATTGGGAAGAGAGAATCGCAAATGCGAAAAAGAGAATCCAATTTGCAAAAGAAGAGGAGGAACAAAGACGATTGGATAGGATACGACGCGAAAGAATGAGGTATGCTGAAAACATCGCACCAGAAATTCCTCGTTTTTCCTGCAATCTTGGTATAAGAGAAAAACGTTTGAATAAGCTGTCACCCAAATATATCGAGATCGAAGATTGGCTCAAAGTTATATACCGAAACAGTAGGCCGAGGTTTGAAGCAGACAAGGTTTATCGGCTTGTTCAGAGGATAAAGGAAAATGATCTTATTGTGGCGGATGCACGCAAGTTTGGTTCAGTGCTTGAGAAACTACCACAGGGCAATCCTAGATGGAAAACCAATAATGCGGTTTCAAGCTGGAGCAGTTGGGTGCAAGCCACATACGAACGAGCAGATGAGCGATATGATGCCTCACCAGCTTGGGCAGAAAACATAAAGGCATATGTTTGCTTTGACAATACGGCCATTGGTGACATCTTTGTCGAGTCATTAGATTATCTCCTTTTAAAAGCCAACGAGACATTTGCAGCGAAAATTGCGGTATGCAACCGCGCAGACCAGATGTGTTATTGGATCTCGCAAAATGACTTCAAGCATTTGGAGGATTTCTACAAGACATATTCAGGAGCTATGGTGAAATCGTTGCCTTTCGTGGCTTACAAGGGGAAATTAGGAATAAGCAAAGATTTCCCCGGTGTGGATGATAGCCATAATTTGACAATGGCCCATGTTGTTTCTGATTATTTCAAAACCATAACAGATGAGGAGGAGGTTGATTTGGAGGGAATGTACAACCGCTATATTGCCAAATGGAATGCCGACTTGCCCGAGGACGATGCATATTTGGGCTTCAAAAGCAATTCTGCTTTATCTTTGATAGTCATATTGGACACGTTGGACTATATACTTAGTGAAAGCGAAGTGGATGAAAGCTCTTTTTTGTTGTCAGGCGAAAAGGAAATTTGGCGCGTTTTGGCGAGCAGCCGTTGCTGGGCTGATGTGAATGAGAAATGGGTGGAAGTCAATATTCCCAACCTTATTTGACAAAGGATATTGAGAAATATGGTAGCGGGTTTGTGAGAATCCGTAAGGAATTGTTGTCCTATCCGCATCTGCGATTCTTTTATAAAAGCGAAGGTTATGGTTTTACGGCAGGTTTTGAGTATGGTAATGGCACATTAAGTGGCACATTAAGTGGCACATTAAGTGGCACATTAAACTCCTCTCAAGAGGAAGTGCTAAAATATATCGGAATAAATGGTGGGTGCAATGCATCGACCATCATAGCAAGTTTGGGCATTCCGAGGAACACACTAAATAAGATAATTCGGACGCTTACCGATAGAAACTTGATTGAGCGTAGAGGAGGAAAGAAAATTGGCGGCTATTGGCAGGTGCTGAACAACAAACAATAAAAACACATTAATCATGTGCAAGGCTTCCATTAAAGTCCCAATCTACAATACCGAGAAATAATTTACTATACCAAAAATTACACTGAATTATGACCAGGCTGCCGCAAAAAGAAGACCTTCACACCGAGTTCAAGACCTCGTTCAACGAAGAGGTGATTGTGACATTGGTTGCTTTTGCCAATGCCAAAGGGAGCAAGGTGTATGTAGGGGTGAACGATGGCGGAAAAGGAGATGGGCGAGATAGAGCGTTATGGTACCGGCATTAAACGTGTGTGCGATATGTTTGAGAGTTACGGACTTGACAAGCCTGAATGGTTGCAAATGAACGGCGGGGTGGGTGTAAGAGTTTCCCTTATTACCAAAAACGCGGTAGAAAACGCGGTAGAAAACGTGACGGGAAGTCTTACTGACAATCAAAAACAAATACTTTCGCTTATGAAAAGCAAACCTTCGGTGTCAGAGGCTGAGTTGAGCGTTGAGTTGGGGATACACGTTTCGAACATTGACCGCAATATTAGAAAACTGAAACGTCAGGGTCTCATCGTCCGCATTGGTCCCGACAAGGGCGGCTATTGGAAAGTAATTGAAAAACGAGAATGAAACAATTTTTTATGACGCCCAAGATTTCCATTATAGTCCCCGTATACAACACCGAGCCTTATCTTCCTCGTTGCATCGACAGCATCCTCGGCCAAAGTTTCGCCGACTTTGAGTTGCTGCTTGTTGACGACGGCAGCACCGATGGCAGTGGGACGATTTGCGATGCTTACGCTGCGAAAGACAGCCGTGTGCGAGTGTTTCACAAGGAGAACGGCGGATTGCATTCGGATATGAAAGCAGAGTTGGGACTGCCATTTTTCATCCAAAAGAAAATACGAAATTCGATAAGGAAATGGAAGCACTAAATATAGTTATTGAAAAAGAGTTTCTGAAGGAAGAAAATCGTTGTGGATATGTTGTTACTTCGGAAATGAAAAAAGTGTGGAGCGTAGAGTTGGATTTGCTTGATATGTTCTCCAAAGTATGTGAGAAACATTGTCTGAAGTGGTTTGTCCATGCGGGGACGATGTTGGGCGCCATTCGCCATAAAGGTTTCATTCCATGGGATGATGACATTGATGTGGCGATGCCTCGTGCTGACTATCTGAAATTATGTTCCATAGCCGAAGAAGAGTTCATTCATCCTTATTTCTTCCAAACCGAAACCACCGACAGGTTTTTTTGCCGCAATTTTGCTCGATTGCGGAATAGTGAAACAACAGCAATCCAAGAGTGGGAGAAAGTGTTCCGATATCCTTACAATCAAGGTATTTTTATTGATGTTTTCCCGTTGGATAATTTGCCTGACGATGAAGTAGCCAGAGATCGGTATTACGAGGAAGTGCAGTATTACCATGATATGTCTTGGCAAATGCGGAACTATGTTTATTTTTTCCATATCGACAAGAGCGTTGGCATAAATAAAATGGTGAAGAGAGAGGGTAAACATTTGTTGTATAAGTATTTTCAAAGGCAGAAACGCAATTATTTGAATTATCTGAATAAATGTGATGAATTGTTGCAAAGATATAATGATTGCTCCACTAATTGGGTGGGTGAGTCGATAATCCCTTCATTAGGTCGTTGGGTTTGGCGGAAAGAATGGGTGACAGAAACGGTTTTGATGCCTTTCGAGATGTTGAAAGTCCCTGTCCCAATTGGGTATGAGGAGTGCTTGAAATCTGGTTTTGGCGAGAATTGGAGTATTCCTAAACAAATGCCTAATATGCATGGCGGCGTGCTTTTTGATGTAGATAAATCCTATACAGAATACCTTGATAAATAAAAACCATGTACAACAACAAAATAGTAGTTTACACTTCCGGGACATTCGACATGTTCCACTCCAATCACCTGAAGATGATTGAATATGCCCGAGGCTTGGGCGACACGCTCATTGTTGGGGTAAGCACCGATGAACTTGTGGCAAGTTACAAAAATCCTCCCATAATTCCGTTTGAGGAACGTATCGCCATCATCAAGGCCTTGAAATATCCCGATATAGTGATTCCTCAGCGCTCGCTCGACCATACCGAGATTGTAAAGAAACTCAACATAGACGTGTTCGTTGTCGGCGACGATTGGGTCGGAAAATACGATTACCTGAAGGAACTTGGCGTGACGGTGTTCTATTTCCCAAGAGGGGAAGGCGCGTCCACAACGGGCATCAAGAAGACCATCTTGGAGCGCTACCACGACACGCTTCGTCAAATCGACCATCAACCTAATCCGGATGTGGTGAAATAAGATTCCATGACTATGAAAACAGCGGTTGTTACGGGAGGTACGTCAGGAATGGGTTTGGGCGTCGCCAAGATGCTAATTGAGAAGGGCTACTATGTGTTCGCGACTTACGTCGGCCCTGACTTTGAGGATAAAATGGCCAATTTTGAGGCCTGTAAGATTGACCAGACCTGTCGGGATGAAGTCTATCGGTTTGTTGATTATGTAAAGTCCCGAACCGACCATCTGGATTGCATCGTGTGCAATGCAGGCATGACCATCCGCCGGTCGTTTACGGAAATGAAGGATGATGAATGGGATGCCATGATGGAGGTGGCTGTCAATTCGCATTACATCATGCTTCGCGAGTTCTTTCCGATGATTCCCAAGGGATCCCGCATTCTTTTCACGGGGTCGCAGATGGGGATAGACCCTCATGCCACCGTGCTGGCCTACGGAGTGACGAAGGCTGCCGTTCATGCGCTTTGCAAGAATCTTGTCAAAGAGTTTGAGGGTACAGGCACCACGGTGAATGCCATAGTCCCGGGTTTTGTGGATACGCCATGGCAAGCCGCGAAGCCTGATGAAATAAAGCAAAACATCTACAAGAAAACCGCCATCCATCGTTTTGCCTCTGTTGACGAAATCGTAGACGCGTTCCGCTTCTGTATCGACAATCCATTTGTGAACGGGAGCTTGATTGAGGTGAACGGGGGGTATTGCTATAAGTGAGAGAACAGGAAAACAGATGGGCTTGATTAGTAAAATGCGAAAACACGGTATCAATGGTTCTTTAAGAATTGCTCAAGAAGTCTTGTGCAAACCAATTAGGCCATTGATATACTTTTTGTTCCGGTTTTTTCCAATAGACGACAAACTGATAATCTTCGAGAGCCAACCGGATTTGTGGGATAATGCGTGGGCTATGTATCAGCATTTTAGGGAAAGAGGTGGTTATCGGTTTGTTTGGATGGTTGAAGATACAAGATTGTATACCGATACTGGGGATACCAAGTTTGTTTCCCGGTTGGGGCATGGATTACGGCTGAAATCTTATTGGTTTTATTCCCAAGCCAAATACAATATTTTTACCCATTGGACGTTGCCTGAATTTGTGAAGCGAAAGGGACAGGTAGTGATTTATACCAGTCATGGCATCGCGATAAAGGCTGGAAAAGGCGGTGGTGGATTATCATTTGATTATACATTCTCCTTAGGGAAGTTTGTCAATGGAGCGCAATGTGGGTTCTTGAATTGTGAGGAAGAAAAGGTGCTTTCTTTGGGCTATCCAAGAAACGATTTGCTGATTCGCAATGTTTCAGTTGGTGTTGATAATCCTTTTAGCATCAAAGGAGTGGATAAGGTGGTGTTTTGGATGCCGACTTTCCGCAAATCGTTCCAAAACTCTTTGTCTGAAACGGGATGCGACACAGAAACAGGGTTGCCCTTGTACACGGAGGCGAGTGAATTATCAGAACTTGATGCTTTTTTAAGAGGAAATAGATTGTTGATTATAGTCAAAATCCATCATTTACAGGCGACAAAGTATGTGTTCTTCAAGAAGTTTTCAAATTTATTGTTCCTTACGGATGACGACTTGAAGAATAATGGTTTCCAATTATATGAAGTGCTTGGCAAATCTGACGCTTTGATAAGTGATTATTCTTCTGTCAGCTTCGATTATCTATTGGTTAACAAACCTATAGGTTATGTTTTGGATGATATTGTAGCATACGAACAAGAAAGGGGATTTGTTTGGGATAATGTGAAGGATGTTATGCCAGGACATCATATTTACAATGAAGGTCAGTTTAAGGGCTTCCTCTTGGACGTAAAGAATGGGAAGGATGTTTTTGAGAAAGAAAGGAATCTTGTAAAAGACAGAGTTTTTGACTATACCGATGGCAACAGTTGTGATAGGATAGTAAAATTTTTTGGGTTATAGGAGAGTCATGTTGGTTACAATGTCGCATGACGGTTGCTTTGAAAGTACGATAACTTGTTTGTTGCTATTGATAGTATAGAAAGGTTGTTAATAATTGGGATTATGGAGTATCTTTCTTCGGACAGAAAGATTCTTTTTCTTATTACGTCTGTAATGAAACTTCGGGATAAGTCGATGTTTGATTTTGGGGCAGAAAGGAGTGTTTTTTTCTGATCTTGAAAGAATCAACCAAACTATCAAGAAGATTAATAGTATCAGACAAAAAGTCCCTTATGCGGATATAGTTGTTGTGGCCGTTTGGCATCATGTGGAAACCTGAATATACAATAGACACAATGTGTAATAAATCATGATACCCAAGATTATTCATTACTGCTGGTACGGGCGAGGAAAATTGTCCTCGGAGATAGAGATGTGCATCGCTTCGTGGAAACGCTACTGCCCTGATTATGAGATCAAGCGTTGGGACGAGGATAATTCCCCGATGGATATACCATGGATACATGATGCCTACAAACATCAGAAGTATGCTTTTGTGGCTGATTATATGCGGTTCTATTCCCTTTATAATGAAGGTGGTGTCTATATGGACACGGATATGCTGCTTATCAAACCGATAGATAAGTTCCTCAAAGACGGCTTGTTCTTGGGACGGGAAGACCAATATAATGCATCTATGGGTATAATCGGTGCAGAGCCAAAGTCGAATTTTGCAAAAATGTGTCTTGACTTTTATGATAACCAAAAATTCAACATGGTTGCCCCGCCAATCATAACGCGTTTTATTACTCCGCGATTGTTCGGATATGGTTTTACGGAAGAAGATACGACGCAACACCTGACGAACGGATTAGTGGTATATAAGAGTGATTATTTCTATCCCATCCATTACACGCAGGAGTTTCAGTTGGAAGATGTGATGAGTTATGCCAAGCCGGACACGTATGGCATTCACCTATGGAACAAGTCATGGACGGACGAACTGCAACTATTGGGCAACGGCAAATACAAACAAGGTTTTCATTTAGTTTGGGAACGTTGCAAACGTACGCCAATACTGCCTTTGCACTATTGGATGAAAGTGGTGAAATATTTTGGTAATTATATTGGTATATGGAAAAGATAAGCAGCAATCCTATTCACATCGTCATGACCCCTGTCCGCAACGAGGCATGGACGTTGCGGGCTTTCTTGGAAGCCACATCCCTGTGGGCGGATTATATCATCATCGCTGACCAGATGTCGACCGACGGCAGCCGTGAGATTGCCAAGGAATATCCTAAGGTGATCTTGATTGACAACAAGAACCCCGAGTTCAACGAAGCCGAACGCCAGTCTATGCTTGTGGCCAAGGCGCGCGAGGTGGCCGCTGGGCGCGACACGTTGCTTTGGGGCTTGGACGCCGACGAGGTGCTGGCCGCCAATACTTTTGAAACCGAGGATTGGAAGCATATCCTGAATTCCAAGCCCGGTGATGTGTTTTGGTTCAAGTGGGCGGAGATTTGCCCAAACCAAAAGGAATACTGGCTTTCGCCGACGATCTATTATCCTTGGCTCTTCCACGATGACGGCAAGGAACCCCACGGCAACTATGTGCGCAACATGCACTCCATGCGCATTCCCTATCCGATAGAGGAGAAGCAGATGTACTATGTGGACGATTTCCGGGTGTTGCATTTGGCTTACTTGAACGAGCACCGTGTGGCCTCGAAGCGTCGTTTCTACCAATTCGTGGATTGGGAGATGAACCATCGTTCGCCAATAAGCCTCAGTCGAAGCTACACGCAAACCAAGAAAAGCGAGCGGGTGCTATCGTTACCCGATGAGTTTTTGTACAAAACAGGTGAGTTTGGTTTTGATTTGCTGGAACTTGTCGACACCAAAGTGCCAAAGTGTTATATGGATGATTATATTGTGGAGCGTTTCCCTCGTCATTCCATGAAAGAACTACGGAAATTGGATATTTGGGACGAGACTTTTATTCAGAGCTATAATTTGAAAGACCCCCAACGTCCCATCGACAGATGTGTGCATTTCTATTTGAGGAATACGGCATTGAAGAAAGACGATGCCTTGATTCGTTTTTTCGATAAAATACTAAAGAAATTATATTGAGTAGATTATCCCACCGGCAATGGCATCCAACAATATCGGCAAACCTTTCTGAAGCAAGAGAATATGATACTGGAACGCTTTTTCAACACGGCAGGGCCGATAAAGACGGACCTGCACTATTACATCGACCCGCTGAAGCGCCTCGACTTGGAGGAGGTGCTTATGCTCATCCGCCAGCAGAAGTATTTCGTCATGCACGCGCCACGGCAGACGGGCAAGACCTCGTGCATGCTTGCCTTGCGCGACTACCTGAACGCACAAGACGACTACATCGCCGTCTACGCCAACGTAGAGGGCGGACAGGCGTCAAGGAACGATGCGCCAAGCGTGGTCAGGTCAACGATTGACACGCTTGCCGAACAGTTTAGAGGCGTGGTCGGCAGCGACTTGCCGCTTCAGATTCGCGACGAAGTCCGGCAGGTGGAACCCGGCTCGATGCTGTCGACTTACTTGCGCCGCTTGGCCGAAAGCCTGCCCAAGCCCATCATCCTCGTCATTGACGAGATAGACGCGTTGGTGGGCGACAGCCTGGTCAGCGTCCTTCGCCAGATACGGTCGGGCTACGCCGACCGCCCCAAGGCATTCCCGCAGAGCATCATCTTGTGTGGCGTGCGCGACGTGCGCGACTACCGCATCGTGTTGTCGAACCAGGACATCGTGACGGGCGGCTCGGCGTTCAACATCAAGGCCATGTCACTGCGCTTGGGCAACTTCTCGAAAGAGGAGATCCACGAGCTGTATATGCAGCACACACGGGCCACGGGCCAGGAGTTCGACGAGAGTTGCTTCCCGATGATATGGGAGGCCACCGAGGGCCAGCCGTGGTTGGTGAACGCCTTGGGCTACGAGGTGACGATGGAGATGCGCGAGAACCGCGACCGCAGCGTCAGGATCATCCCGGAGATGATATACCGCGCCCAGGAGCGCATCATCTACCGCCGCGAGACGCACATCGACATCCTGATCGACAAGCTGAAGGAAGACCGCGTGCGCCGAGTGATAGGACCCATCTTGGCCAACGACACCGAGGTGGACGATGCCCTGTTCCCGCAGGACGACATGCAGTATGTGATTGATATGGGCCTGATTACCCGCGACAAGCCAATCCGCATCGCCAACGGCATCTACCGCGAAATCATACCTCGGGAACTGACCTGGACCACGCAGGAAAGCCTAATCCAGCAGTCGGCATGGTACATCAACCCCGACGGCAGCATCAACATGGAGAAGCTGATGCTCGACTTCCAGCAGTTCTTCCGCCAGAACGCCGACGCATGGATTGAGAAGTTCGACTACAAGGAGAGCGGCCCGCAGCTGCTCTTGCAGGCCTTTCTGCAAAGAGTGATGAACGGCGGCGGCTACATCGACCGCGAGTACGGGCTAGGCCGTGGGCGCACCGACCTGCTCATCCGCAAGCCCCTGACCGACCACTATGGCGGCCCGATACAGCGCATAGTCATGGAGCTGAAAATCAAGCGCAACAGCCTTGAGAAGACCATCGAGGATGGCCTGCGGCAGACGTGGGAGTACATGGACAAGGCCGGGGCGATAGACGAAGGCCACTTCATCATCTTCGACCGCACCCCGGGCAAGCCTTGGGACGAGAAGATATGGCACGAGGAGCGCGAATACAACGGACGGAAGATCATGGTCTGGGGAATGTGAAATAGTTAAGAATCGAAAACAAAACACTATGTCAACAGCAATAGAATTCAACAACATCAGCAAGCTCTACCGCTTGGGCCTGGTCTCGAGCGGCACGCTGAGCAACGACCTGAAAAGGTGGTGGCAGATGAGCATCCTTGGAAAGGAAGACCCCTTCCTTAAGGTGGGCTCGGTCAACGACCGCTCGAAAGCCGCCGACAGCGACTATGTTTGGGCCTTGAAGGACATTAATTTCAAGGTGGAGCAAGGCGACGTGGTGGGCATCATCGGCAAGAACGGCGCCGGAAAGAGTACCCTGCTCAAGTTGCTCTCGAAGGTGACGGCACCCACAACCGGGACCATCAAGGCCAAAGGCCGTATCGCTAGCCTGCTCGAGGTAGGCACAGGCTTCCATTCCGAACTGACAGGCCGCGAGAACATCTACATGAACGGCGCCATCCTTGGTATGACCAAGAAGGAAATCGACGGTAAGATTGATGAGATTGTCGATTTCTCAGGTTGCGAGCGTTATATCGATACCCCCGTAAAACGATATAGTAGCGGCATGAAGGTGCGTCTTGGTTTTGCTGTAGCTGCGCACCTTGACCCTGAAATACTTGTGGTGGATGAAGTCTTGGCAGTAGGTGATGCGGAATTCCAAAAAAAGGCAATTGGCAAGATGCAAGATGTTAGTAAAGGGGAGGGGAGAACAGTTCTTTTTGTAAGCCATAATATGACAAGCATTAAGGCGCTTTGCAAACGGGGAGTCATTTTGAAGAATGGAATGTTGGTAGATGATGGGCCTGTTGATGTAATTGTCACTCATTACCTCCGTGGGGATAATAAAGTGGATAACTATAAGTGTTGGAATAATCCTGAGATTGTAAAGAATGGTTTTGAACTTCTTGAAATGGGGGTAAGAAAAAAAGATGGTGATTTCGGTGATGTAATTCGCATGGATCAGGATATGGAAATTATGATACGTTATCGTTTGAATCATGCGATTGATAAGTTTTGGATTACAATGCACATGAAAAACGAGCAAGGAAATAATATTTTTTCATTTAGTGGTGCTGGACGCTGTTACGAAAAACACCATGAATCAGGTGAGTATATTCAAACTTGTATTATTCCAGCTGGTTTTTTAAACTGGGGGAATTACGCAATTGATTTTATGGCTTTTCAACAGGTCAACAATATTGAATGTATAGTTGATGAATCGGATTTGTTATCTTTTACTATATCTAATCGTCAAGTTGCCATAGGCGGTTTTATGGGTAAAGAGCCGGGTGATATCACTCCTAAATTTGATTTCGATGAGGAGAAAGTGAGATGATTGAGCCAGTGCCTTTCATGGTTCGCGTAACCTGCAAAACATACAATCACGTTAATTACATAACAGATGCCATGAACGGGTTCTGTATGCAACAAACCAATTTCCCGTTTGTCTGCACCATCGTCGACGATGCCTCCACCGATGGGGAGCAGGAAGTGATCAGGCAATACCTGAACGACAACTTCGATTTGCAAGACACCTCCATCGCTTACGAGAAGGATGAGGCGTATGGCCATGTCGCTTTTGCGAGGCACAAGACCAATGTGAATTGCTTTTTTGCGGTGGTTTATCTGAACGAGAACCATTACAGCCAAAGAAAACCCAAGGCACCATATCTGAAAGAATGGAGGGACAATGTGAAATACATCGCCCTCTGCGAAGGCGACGACTATTGGACCGACCCGTTGAAGTTGCAGAAGCAAGTGGATTTTTTGGAGGGGCATGAGGAGTATTCGATGTGCTGTACAGCGTTTTCCCAAACTTTTGACGGCCATGAAGAAAGCAAACAGATTGTTCGGTATGACTTAGATGAAATTACAGTTGATGAGTTGTTGAAAGAGAGATGGATAGGTACGTTGACTACTCTATATCGTTCAGAATTGATGTCGGACTACGCATCTCCGTTCCCTAATCTTCCTTTTGGCGATTTGCCGATGTGGTTCCATTTGGCTTTGAAAGGGAGAGTGAAATACCTGAAAGATGTAACAGCTAATTATCGTAGTTTGTCCTCATCGGCGTGCCATTCCACGGATTTGCAGAAACAATTTACATTTGGCCTTGATGTCATGCGAGTGAGGGAGCATTATGCGATGTTAGATGATAAGATAGATGTTGTGCAACCCGTGCTTTCAAAAAACTCCCATTATTATCTTGAGCAATGTTATAAGAATCGATGGCTCGATTTCCCAATGGATTCCTTGTGGCATTTCGTTAAGGAGTATGGCCATCCCTCTGGATATGATAAATTGAAGTATTGGGGAATGAAGTCCGGGATCAATTATGCTATCGCTAACGTTATGCTGAAAATAAAAGGGAAATAATAAGATGACTTGCCAAGAAACATGCTTGTTTTCCTTGTGTTGGATGATAATTGTCAATTGAATTTTGTTGATTATTATAGGTTTATTCCCTGGGGCAAATGCTCTTTGAATTTGACTATAAATGATTTTGACAGCATAGTCAACTCCAATGCTATGTTTTGCAGGAAAGTGGTTGACGAAGAGTTAGTCAAAAAAATATTTGAAAGATTTGGTCCAAAAGAATAATGAATAGTTATGAACAAAATCCCAATCATTTTTGCCATTGACAACAACGTGGTGATGCAATGTGGCGTCACTATTACATCTTTGTTAATGAATGCAAAACCTGATACTTATTATGAAATATTCATTTTGTGTAATCACTCACAACTGAGTGCCGAGAACAGAAATTTTTTGGCGAAAGCATTTGATAATAATAAACAGTGTAAAATTGCTTTTACGGATGTGGGCGAGGCGTTTAGAGAGACTGAAGAGGTGCTGCATGGCCATGTTACAAAAGCTACTTATTATCGTCTCTCCATCCCTTCATTGTTTCCCCAATTCGACAAAGTCATCTATGCGGACATCGACATGATTTTCCAACAGGATTTGTCTGAATTGTTCCAAACGGCCTTGCAGCACGGCGAGTTGGTGGCCGCCGTCCGTGACTTGGCCATCGATGACAAGTTTTTCTTCAAGTCACCATTGCCGGCAAAAGTCGGGAAAAGCGAAAAGGATTATTTCAATGCGGGTTTCCTGGTGATGAACTTGAAGCTGATGCGGGAAGAAAATGTTGTGGAGGAGTTCAACCGTCACGCCAAAATCAAATACGACCAAAACGACCAGGATGTGCTGAACGTGGTCTGCAAGGATCGAGTGCAATTGCTGCCCTCCATGTATAACTTCCAACTGAACCATTTCTCCAATTACATGTGGGGGAGGAGCAAGACAGACATCGCATTTGGCGATTTGTTCAAACACGCTACGCTCCACTATACATGGAAGCACAAGCCATGGAACTCATTGGAGTGTGTGGCCTACGACACATGGTGGCACTATTACAAGATGTCGCCGTTTTATGACGATATGGTCTATTTCAAACGGCAGTATGACCAGATTGAGGCAAGCCGCAATGATTATCACAACCAGTCTAATTCCCAGTTGTTTAAGAGAATGTTGGTTAATTTCAAGCACAAACTTTTCAAGTAGGCGATGTTCAGAAAAGTACGCAGATATTTGCAAAACCCGTACTATGCCTTGGGTGACGATTTGTTGAAAACGCACCCCCATTGGATGTCGGACAAGTATTTCATCAAGGTGTTTTGGAAACAAATGATGGATTATCCTTTGGATTTGAAGCACCCAAAGACTTTCAACGAGAAGTTGCAATGGATGAAATTGTATGACAGGAATCCGCTTTATACGTTGTTGGTGGATAAATTGAAAGTGAAGCAATGGGTGGCCGAAAAGATAGGATCCGAACATGTGATTCCCACTTTGGCTGTGTATGACAGCGTGGATGACATCAGGTTGGAGGATTTGCCCACCCAGTTTGTCCTGAAGTGTAATCACGATTCGGGTGGTGTGGTGATATGTAAAGACAAGGGCAACTTCGACTTTGATGGGGCCAAAGCTAAATTGAAAAAGAGTTTTGAGCATAATTTTTATTGGGATTATAGGGAATGGGCGTACAAGAACGTAGAGAGAAAGGTTTTCGCCGAACAATTTATGGAAGATGCCACAATGGATGATGATTTGCCTGATTACAAGGTGTTTGTATTTGAAGGAGTTCCGCGATTGATTCAGGTGGATTATGATCGGTTCAAGAATCATAAGCGCAATCTTTATGATACGGATTGGAACTATATTGACGCGCGGATTCTTTATCCCAACGACCCCAATCGGATCTTTGACAGACCCAAGGCATTGGATGAGTTGCTGTCTTTTTCCGCCAAACTAGGGGAGGCTCTCCCTCAAGTTAGGACGGATTTTTACTTGATTGGCAATAAGGTGTATTTCGGCGAGATGACGTTTTACCATGGTGGCGGGTACGAGAGGTTTGAACCGAAATCATTAGGACTTAAAATGGGCGAATGGATTAAACTTCCTGAAAAACTATGCTGAAACTCTCCTTCATTCTTCCTTGCTATAACGTTGAGCGTTATCGATTATGTTTTTATTTGCAAAGAAAATTCCGGTCTTGTGTAATGCGTTGATATTCAAGTTGTTTTTATTTGCAAAGAAAATTCCTGTGGGTTGCTTGGCCACGACTAATTAAATATACGGTAATGTACACACAAGAGCATTTACTGACGATTTTGAATAAGCTCCTGAAACTATCGGGAGAATCGGAACTGGTGGAATTCAAGAAAGCGGAAAACTCTTTTTCGGATTCGGATTTGGGTGAGTATTTCTCGGCTTTGTCAAACGAGGCCAACCTGAAAGGTGTGTCGTGTGCATGGCTGGTTTTTGGCGTAGACGATAAGACGCATCAGGTGCAGGGAACGAACTATAAGCCGAGTAAACTAGCTTTGGACGCGATGAAGAAAAAGATTGGCGACCAAACCACAAACCGCATCACTTTTGAGGAAATTCACGAAATTGAATACAAAGGCCATCGTGTTGTGATGTTTGAGATTCCTGCGGCCCCTCATGGCATCCCGGTTGCCTATAAGGGCCATTATTACGGACGTGACGGGAGCAGTCTTGTAGCCCTGAACATTGTCGAAATAGAAAGAATCAGGAATCAAGGCATGGATGCCAGTTTCGAGATGCGTCTTGCGAAAGACAACCTGTCGGCTGGCGAAGTGCTGGAACTCCTTAATTTCAAAAAGCTATACGAGCTGATAGATCGCCATGTCCCCAAGGATACCTCCATGGTCTTGGATTTGATGAAGGAATACGGATTGGTCGTGAATGGAAAATGCGGTTGGTCGATTACGAATATGGGTGCTCTTTTGTTTGCAAATCGTTTGTCGGATTTCGATTCCGTTCGTGCAAGGGAAATCATATTGCGGCGATATGAAGGATCGAACAACCGATTGCTGTCGGCAGAAAAAAAGTCGGTTTCGGGCTATGTGATAGAATTTGAGGATTTTTTGGATTGGCTTGAAATGAACACAAGCAAGGAACGTATCACTACTTTGAGAGAACGCGAAGTGACTTATCCAAAGGTCGCCATTCGCGAATTTCTGGCTAATATGATGGTGCATCAGGATTTTGACGTGAAAGGTATGCCTTTGACAATTGAAATATTCGGCAACAGGATGGTTTTCACCAATCCCGGTGACTCGCTTAACGACATTAATAGGCTTATTGATTTGCCCCCTCGTTCCCGTAATGAAAAACTGGCCGAAATGCTTTTGCTGCTGAAGATATGCGAGCGCCGTGGCAGCGGATACGACAGGGCTGTAGAGGCCATCGAGTCAATGAACCTACCCCCATATAAGGTTGAGAGCGGAAAAAGTTTTACCAGACTGACGATGTTTCCGCAAAAGGCGTTGAAGGACATGACTCAATCGGAGAAGGTGCAAGCCTGCTACCAGCACGCTTGCCTTCTTTATGAAGAAAACGCAGAATTGAATAATGCTTCGCTTAGAAAGCGTCTTGAATTGGGCGACAAACAGTCGTCGGTGGCATCGCGTATCATAACCGACACTTTGAACGCAGGCCTGATTAAACCCGCCAACGAGGACATCCATTCGCGGAAGTTTGCCACCTATGTTCCTTTCTATGGCTGACAAGGTTTTTATTTGCAAAGAAAATTCCGGTTTTGTGTAATGCGTTGATATTTAGCTTGTTTTTATTTGCAAAGAAAATTCCTGTGGGTTCATGAATATGATAATGTGTTTTGTAAAACAATGCTGAAACTCTCCTTCATCCTCCCTTGCTACAACGTCGAGCGTTACATTGCCGACTGTTTGGACAGCATCTATGCACAAGACTTGCCCGAGGACGAGTTTGAGGTGATTTGCGTGAACGACTGCTCGACGGATGGGACTGGAAATGTGATTACGGAGTATGCGAGCCGACATCCGAATCTTATCATGATAGATCATGAACGGAATCTGACGGCAGGCGGAGCCCGTAATACAGGTATGGATTTGGCTCGGGGAGAATATATTTGGTTTGTCGACCCTGATGATGTGATTAAGCCATCTAGCCTTACTGAATTGCTTGACATGGTCAAGAAGGAAAATTTGGACATTTTGATGTTCAATTTCGAGGATGTCGATGAGCAGTTGAATTATATGGAAGATGAATTGTTTTTGCCTGAGAGCGCAGTGATGACCGGACAGGACTATGTGACGAAGTTTTTCTCGGGGGAAATGAGGCTTCTTGGCATTGTTTGGCGTTGTTTGTTCAGGGCGCAGTTCATTAGGGACAACGATTTGCGCTACCCAACCATAAGGAAAGCACAAGATGTCGTCTTTATTTGGAAGGCGATACTGAAAGCGGGCCGTTTGCAGTCAATAACAAAGGTGTATTATTCGTTTCGCATTAATCCCAATTCTGTCACCCATGCGCCCAAAAACGCCAATGTGCTGTTCAGCGAACGTGTGCTGTTTGGGGATGAAGTGACGGGTATTCTCAAAGACAAGTCATACTTCCTGCAGCCACAGATTGCATCGGAGTTGGGAAAGACTTGTTCTTGGTGTGCGAATACCAATCTTGAGATCATAAACCATTTGAACGACGAGGAAAAGGATTCATATTATGGACTGATGAGGAAAAACAGGGATTCCTTGCGTAGGGTTAGAAGATATGCGAATTGGAGAAACAGGATGGCGCTTCGTGTCGGGCTTGGAAAAAGAGAATGGAAATGGAGACTGAAAATGATAAATACGATAACAAAAGGATTATGGAAGAAGTAAAAATAATCGAACTTCCTCGTTTTTTGGACGATAGAGGGAATCTTTCGTTTTTTGAAAACGACGCACAGTTGCCTTTTCAAATGAAAAGAAGTCATTGGATATACGATGTTCCTGGCGGTGAAATGCGTGGAGGATTGGCTTATAAGGAAACCAAGGAGTTTGTAGTGGCGATGTCGGGTAGTTTTGAAGTCGTTATTGATGATGGAGTAAAAAAAAGGAGTTTTTTACTTAACCGTTCATATTTCGGATTATATATTCCCCGAGGTCTATGGAGGTTAATTGACAATTTTTCGACCAATGCAGTCGCACTTATAGCGGCATCTACGCATTATGATGCGGGTGATGTGATTCGGAATTATGATGAATTTGTTGCTTGGAGATCACAAAATGGATAAGTTTAATGTTTACGATTGCTCTTTAATTGAGCTGAACAAACACCATTCAAAGAGGAAAGGAAGTATTTCCGTTGTTGAAAATGACGAAACAATTCCATTCGATGTTAAGAGGATTTATTATTTGTATGATGTGCCAGGTGGAGTTGAGAGAGGTGGACACGCTCATAAGGCTTTGTATCAGTTTATTGTTGCGCTTAGTGGAAGCTTTACAGTGGTGCTGGATGATGGCTATGTAAAACGGTCCTTTTTGTTGAATCGGCCGTATGTGGGATTGCTGGTCAAGCCGGGGATATGGAGAGTACTGAATGACTTCTCTTCTGGCTCGGTTTGCTTGGTGCTAGCGTCTGAAAAATATGACGAGGCGGATTATATTCGTTCGTATAGCGAGTTTATTCAATATAGAAAGCAATGAAAGACGTTCTTTTTTTGGATTTGCAAAAGATTACAGAAAGGCACTCGGATGAAATCCAATCAAAAGTGTCTCATGTGATAGACTCTGGACGCTATCTTCAAGGGATAGAAAATAAATGTTTCGAGAATGATTATGCCAATTATATAGGCTGTAGGTGTTGTGTGGGAGTAGGGAATGGCTTGGATGCGTTGATTTGGATTTTCCGCGCTTATATCGAAATGGGCGTGATGCAACCTGGCGACGAGGTGATTGTGCCCGCCAATACTTACATCGCGACGATATTGGCCATCACCGAGAACGGATTGAAACCCGTCCTCGTGGAGCCTCGCTTTGACACCTTGGAAATCGATGATGCAAAGATCGAAGAGCGCATCACCCCTAAGACCAAGGCGATTTGCATAGTCCATTTGTATGGCCGCTGCGCTTATACGGAAAGAATCGGCGCGCTCTGCAGAAAACATGGCTTGAAATTGGTGGAAGATAATGCCCAAGCCCATGGCTGCCGCTACCAGCAGCACAGGACAGGTTCGCTTGGCGATGCCGCCGGACATAGCTTCTATCCCGGAAAGAACCTTGGCGCCTTGGGCGACGGCGGTGCGGTTACGACCAACGACAAGGCTTTGGCCGACATGGTCAGGACTTTGGCCAACTATGGCAGTGAGAAGAAATACGTGTTTGGCTATCGAGGTCGCAATAGCCGCCTCGACGAGATACATGCTGCCGTTCTGGAGGTGAAGCTGAGGCATCTTGATGAAGACAATGCCCGCCGCCAAGCTATCGCAGCGTTTTATTATGACAACATCAAGAATCCTTTGCTGAAGTTGCCACTTCGGCTGAACGACGCGCAAAATGTCTATCACATATTTCCCGTCTTTAGCGAAAGGCGCGACGAATTGCAGGCCTATCTGACAGAGAACGGTGTGCAGACCTTGATCCATTACCCCATCCCTCCGCATAAGCAAAAATGCTATTCGGAGTGGAACGGGATGGAATTGCCGATTACCGAACAGATTCATCGCGAGGAACTGAGCTTGCCTATCAGTCCGGTGATGACAATTCAGGATGCGGGTCGAGTTGTGGAATTGTTAAACAAATGGTCGTGAATTATGGGAACCCCTAAAGTGTCTGTGATAGTTATTACTTATAATCAGGAGGATTCTCTCCCAGTTGCTCTTGATTCAATTGTGAACCAGGAGTGCTCGTTTGATGTTGAAACTATAGTAGGAGAAGATTGCTCAACCGATAAGACGAGATTGGTTTTGGAAGAATATGCATCAAAGTATAAGGGAATAATTAAGCCTTTGTTCAACAAGACAAATCAGGGGATTCTGCGTAATTTTGCATCTGTAGTCTCTGAAGCTAACGGAGAATATGTCGCCTTTTGTGACGGAGATGACTATTGGTGCGACAAGCAGAAATTGGCAAAACAGGTGGATATTCTTGATTCCAATCCAGACATCGGGTTGGTGTATACAGATGTTATTATGGATTCCAGAATAACAGGTCAGAAGTATTATCGTGGCATGGCCTCCCCTCAACAAGATCAGTTTACTCAATTGTTGAAGGGTAATATCATTGTGTCTTCAACCGTTTGCATGCGCTCTGATTTGTTAAGATTTGTAAATTTTGACAATTATATAGAACAGGGCTTCTTAATGGAAGATTACCCAATGTGGTTGTCGTTGAGTTTGCATACCAGGTTCCATTATCTGAAAGAAGCTACGGCATGCTATGTGATAAAAAGGGATGTCGTGGTTTCAGAGGAAGTCAGCAATCATGCAATGCGATTTGATGAGAATTCTACAAAAATACGGCTTTATTTTCAAGAATCTTTTGCTGATAATACCTCGCTCAGTAAGGATGACATCTTGGATGATCATTGTGCGTTGGGATATAAATGTGGCCTGAACATGAACGACCGGGAATTCGCTTTGCGGTATGTGAGCCAGATGCACAATAGGACACCTTATGTGAAGCGGCTGACGATGATATGCAAGTCACATTTGCTGTTCGGCATGTATCAAATGTATCGGGGCTTAACGGGCAAGAAACGCTCGCCTCTGGAGATGTATTTTGGTATGTAATTATTGAAAAAATGAATGCTATGTCAGGTTCGTTGGTAACGAGAGCACGGCGATATTGGGCTGTCGCATTGTTGATGCTGGCAATCTATGTCTTGTATGCTGTTCTGAATTGGATGACGCCAATGTGGTGCGATGATCTTGATTATGGTGATGCAGGACATACATTGAAAGATATTTTCCATAGGGAAACTTATGATTATTTTCATGCCAACGGCAGGATTTTTTCGCATTCGTTGGTCCAATTGTTTGCTGGAATTTTGGGCAAGCCTTTGTTTAATCTGTTCAACCCCTTGCCTACCTTGTTGATGGTCATCCTGTTGCCCTTGGCTTCGGGGATGGGTTGGAGGATGGGTGGAGACAAGTTGCGTCAGGTAATGTTTTTGTCTGTGTCCTTGTTGCTGGTGTGGTTTACGCTCCCTGACCAATACATAACCATGTTTATGATAGCAGGCAGCTCAAACTATATTTGGGCTGCAGTGTTGAATCTATTATTCGTGGTTATGCTTAGGCGTCTTTTGCAGAAGGATGGCAATGTGAAAAAAGAACAGTGGATTGCGGTTTGCTTTCTGTCTTTCTTCGCTGGCGCATGGATGGAAATGTATTCGATAGCTATTGTGCCCGCTGTTTTCTGTTGGCTGGCACTAGAAAGGAAACACTTGAACAAGAGGGTCTTGATCCCTTATGTTTTGTATATTGTGGGTGCCATGATTGTCATTTTTGCTCCAGGTAACTTCGTTAGGCAAGGGCAGGCGGTAAATGGTCGGGCAGGTATCATTACATGGATGGTAACCCAGTTGGAGTTGGCAATACGGTTTAAATTGATATGGGTTTGGATTGGTTCATTAGTTTTGCTGGCTTTTGAGCTGTTGAGAAAGCAAATCAGGATAAAGGCTTTTTTGACCGATAATTTGGTTTGGTTGGTCGGAATCGCTGTTTCCTATGCGTTTTTGTTTGTTTCAGGGGTGAACTCTTATCGGTCGCAATGGGCTATTTACCTGTTTAGTTTTGTCGTTTTGTTCTATTTGTTGGATAGAATACAAACGAACAAGTGGATAAATGTCGCTGTGGCCGTAGTTGTGTTGACAGGTGTCGTCGTGGATTTCTCGCACGAGTACAAGGCTTTTCGTGGAAAACAGACTGCTGTGAAAGAGATGTTGGTTAAGACTCAAGAGAAGACCTTGGTTGATGGCCAGTATTATTTGTGGCCCAACACTGCCACGACGCGTAAGTCTATCCCATCACCGACGGGGTTGAATGGCCTTTGGCCCGGCAATTCGTTTGCGACTTTCCATCATTTGGAAGGCTTTGTTATTATGCCGGAGCGGGTGTTCCCCTATTGTACGGGCGAAAGACGATTTGATTCATTGTATTATGACCTTGTGCCAGTGGTCGACGGTATGGCTGTGATGAAATTGGCAGATGGGGTATCAGATTTGGTGTTGGCTTATGAGTATGAATCCGATAAACCTTATGTGTTAAGGAGTAAGCCTAGCCGATTACTGTCTGCCTTAGGTTGTGAAACGGCGGTTCGAAAGGTTTATGGTCCGGGAAGGCCATTGTTGGGTTTCCTTTTGGAAAAGTCGTATCCTTTGGAGTCGATTAGTCGTGTGTCGGATGGAGTGGAGGAGGTCTTTGTGTTTGATTTTCATAATACACGCTACTTGGCAGCTCCTGTCGACATGCTTAGGCCTTTTTATGCCGCCTCGGTGAAAAATGTGACGATAGAGAGATGAAATTGTCTAACCCCAAAGTCGCTGAATTCGTTCGTTTTTGCTTGGTTGGCCTGGCTGCCACGGCCATCCATTATGGACTTTATTTGGCGTTGATACATGGATTTCGCATAGAAAAAGAAATATGGATAAATGTGGCTTATACAATTGGCTACCTGGTGAGTTGGTGCGTCAATTTGTATTTGACAGCACATTTCACATTCCAAGAAGAGGTTACGGTAAAAAGAGGGATAGGCTTTGCAGTTAGTCATGTCATAAATTATGCACTGCATATTGTTTTTCTGAATTTGTTTCTGCGTGTTGGAGTTCCACAGCAATTTGCCCCCATCCCGGTTTATTGTGTTGTGGTCCCGATTAATTTCGTTTTGGTTAGGACGGTTTTCAAAAGATTGAAATGATGAAAAAAATCAGTGTCTTGGTACCTTGCTATAACGAGGAGCAATCGCTGCCTTTGTTATACGATGAATTGCTTCGAGTGGTCGACAACCTGTCTACGTATGAATGGGAATTCTTGTTCGTGAACGATGGGAGCAAGGACAACACTTTGCAGTTGTTGGCGTCAATGCGGGAGAAGGATCGTCGTGTCAACTATTTGGATTTAAGTCGGAATTTCGGTAAGGAAAATGCCATGCTTGCAGGTTTCGATTATGTTACAGGCGATTGCATGATCCTGATGGATGCTGATTTGCAAGATCCACCGTCGTTGATTCCAGAATTGTTGAAGGAATGGGAGAATGGATACCAAGATGTTTATGCGCGTCGTCGTGATAGGGGAAGAGAGTCATGGTTGCGCAAAAAGTTTAGCATGTTGTTCTATCGAATTCTTGACCATTCCACACGGTTTGACATCCTTCAAAACGTTGGTGACTTTCGTTTGCTTGATCGCCAATGTATCGATGCCTTGTGCCAGATGCGAGAGACCGAGCGATATACGAAGGGTATGTTTTGTTGGATAGGATTCAATAAGAAAGAAGTCGTGTTCGACAGAGGTGACAGGAAGGCAGGAGATAGTAAATGGAACTTCAAGTCGTTATTCAATTTGGCGATTGAGGGGATTACATCTTTTACTACGACGCCTTTGCGATTTGCCACGATTATAGGCTTCATAGTTGCGCTTGGGGCTTTTTTGGCTGGATTATTCTATCTTGTAAAGACTATCATTTACGGTGATCAGGTCAGAGGTTTTACGACTTTGATAGTGTTCATTTCGTTTTTCGGTGGATTGCAACTTATGGCAATAGGCATTTTGGGCGAGTATTTAGGCCGGATTTTCAACGAAGTAAAAGGACGCCCCGTATACCTGGTCAATACTTTTAATGGGGAGCCTCAAAAAAGAAGGAGTTGATAAATGGTTTTTTCCCTAGATAAACAAGATACAGCAGTATTGAAGGGAATTGCAATTTGTTCAATGCTATTTCATCATTTGTATGCTGTTAGCCCCCCCCTAAATTCCAATCTAAATGATGTAGAAGGGTTGCTGCGATGGTTAGGTGAATTGGGAAAGGTGTGTGTCGCAATTTTTTTGTTTTGTTCTGGATACGGTATGTCTGTCCAGTTTGACAAGGCGTCTCAGATGAGTTTTCTTTCTTCAGCGAAGATTGTATTTAAGCGTCTTTTAAAATTCTATCTAGGGTATTGGGTGGTTTTTATTGTATTTGTGCCTATAACGATATTTGTTTTCAATCGTCCTTTGTCGCTATCTTATGGAACAAATGTGAACATTGTCAAACGTTTCGTATATGATTTTTTTGGAATCCAAGGTTTCCATTCCTATAATGTCACTTGGTGGTTTAATTTACTTATTCTTATCTTTTACCTTGCTTCTCCTGTTTTATGTTGGTTGTCAAAGCGTTGTGGAACATTGTTGCTTTTGTTATGTTTGGCTCTTTTAAGGTTGAAGAATGTAATTCCAGGTAATTATATTGATAAGTAAATGTTCAAAATTAGTTTTCTATTATTAATACTATTAGGCTGCGATTCTCGTTATCATAGGGCAAACCATATTGGACATGAGAAAAGCAGTACGATTAGAACTAAACGAAGCCCAGCGGTTGGAACTCGAGCGAGGATACCGCAAGGGAGAGAAGCATTGCTTCAGGATGAGGTGCTTGGCCCTACTCCTGAAAGCGGAAGGGCTGTCCGCAGCGGAAGTTGGCGAGAGGACAGGGATGGAGCAGCACACCGTGAGGAACTGGCTGAAACGGTACGAGCAAGAGGGAATCAAAGGCCTGGAGACACGTCCCGGCAGAGGCCGCAAGCCGATAATGGACTGCTCGGACGAGGAGGCTGTCCGACGCGCGATAGAGCAGGACAGGCAAAGCGTGAACAAGGCACGGGAAGCGTGGCAGCAGGCCAGCGGCAAGGAGGCCAGCGAATCGACGTTCAAGCGTTTTTTATCCGCTTTGGCGCAAGATATAAGCGTATAAGGAAACGCCCAAGGGGAAAACCCTCGCCGCAGCTCTACGAGTACAAGGCCGAGAAGCTGCAAGAACTTGAACAAAAGGCGGATGACGGAAGGATAGACCTCTACTATGCCGACGAGAGCCACGTCTGCACCGAAGGCTACGTCCCCTACGGATGGCAGTTTCAAGGTGAGGATGTCCACGTCCCGTCCCAGAAGATAGCCCGCCTCAACATATTCGGCATGACCACAAGGGACAACCGTTACGAAGGCTTCACGTCTAGGAGCGGCATAACCTCCGAGAAGCTGGCGGACTTCCTTGACAGGCTGTCGCTCAGACCTCGGGAAAGGAACACCGTCATCGTGCTTGACAACGCCAGCATTCACCGCAGCAAACTCATCAAGGAGTTGAGGCACGTCTGGGAGAACAGGGGACTGTTCCTCTTCTTTCTCCCTCCGTACTCGCCGCATCTCAACATTGCGGAAACGCTGTGGCGAATACTCAAGGGAAAGTGGATTCGACCGCAGGACTACCAGTCCACAGACACCCTCTTCTACGCCACCGACAGAGCCTTGGCCTCGATCGGAAAATCCAACTTCATCAACTACTCTCATTATGCAGCTTAATTTTGACTAGTTACTTATCTATGTTTGGCTATTCCCATTCGTTGTCGGTATGCTATGGAAAAATGGCGGAAATAAGTTTCCATGTATTTCAAAATGGTTGTCGGAACATAAAGTTTTGTTCTCAATAATTACATTGTCTTTGCTGGCACTGATGATTTGTATACGGATGCTACCGTGGATTCCTTTTTGGGGAGGAACCCATGTTGATGGTTTTCTTACCCTCGCGCTAGTTCTGTTTGTGATTTCCACCTTTAGACAAATTACGGTTGCGTCAAAAATGTTTGTTTTTTTCGGCAAACATTCAATGAATATTTATCTTATTCACGCCTTTATTTGTTGGTATTGGTGCCCAAAGTGGTTGTATTCTAATTATTGGATGAGCAATGGTATTAATTTCATCGCCCTATTAACAATTTGTTTGTTACTAAGCATGTTGTTGGAGTTCATAAAAAATAAAATCGGTTTATACCGCATACAAGGAAAACTGGTTGAAACAATAGAAAAACTGTAAATAATTGGTTAATGATAAAAAACGGTGATTTGGAAAACAAAGTTTCTATTATTGTTCCTGTGTATAATGCAGAGGAATATCTTAAAAAATGCCTTGATAGCATTCTGAGGCAAACTTTTGGTGATTGGATATGTTATTTGGTGAACGACGGTTCTACTGATGATAGCCAATCGATTATTGAAGAGTATTGTCAGGTGGACGATAGGTTTGTAGGACTTACCAAGCAGAATGAAGGGTCGCCTGCAAAAACGATTCGATATGCATTTAAATATATAGAATCGGAATTTATTATTGCTATTGGAAATGACGATGCCATATCAGATGACTATGTTGAAAAACTTTTGAATAGACAAAAAGGAACTAATGCTGATTTGGTGATTCCATATATGGTGTTTATGGATGAAAGTCTACGAGATGAGAAATTTAGACTTCCAAATTATCAATTTGATATTCAACAGGTTATGTGGGGGGGGGCAGGCTTGCTTGTTAACTATTCCCGAATATAAAATTGGATTTAATGGTTCGTTGGTTCGACGCAGATTGTATGATTTTACAACCGATGGTGCTTTGATGAATACGGATGAACTTTGGACTAGAGAATTATTAATAAATAGTTCAGTTGTCGCTTTTTCGGATTCCGAGTATTACTATCGATCCAATCCAGATAGTATAACTAAAAAGTTTTCACCTCGGCTTTTCGAAAAAAGTGTAACAGAAGCATTGCTTGTGGATTTTGCAAAAACTTATTTCCCCGAAAACCAAGAATTGGTCCAAACATTAAGGCGAAAACATTTTTCTGGTCTTCAATGGAATATTGTTTTTTACGATAAAGAAAAGGATAAATTTACGGATGAAGAACGCCGAAGAATCGAGAGCGTTTTAGCTCAATCATACAAATTCCTTAATGGATTTGAAATAATGAAAGATAGCCTGAAATGGGGAATTGCTGTTGCATTATTAAGACGTTTTTCATGGTATCAGCGATTGGTCGTTTCTCATTTCAATAAAAAGAATATAAAGTAATCATTTATGCGTACCCCCGTCCTCCTCATCGCCTTCAACCGCCCCGATCACACCAGGCGGGTGCTGGAAACCATTTTGGCAGCCTATTAGAGTATGAATATGGATTTGTCCTATATTAGAAGTTTGGTCGGACAAAACGAGTCCGCCTCCGTTGAGTTAAAAAGCTCTACTGGCCAACTCGAAAGAGGCATGGAAACGCTTTGCGCTTTTCTGAATGCTGAAGGAGGCTCTGTTGTTTTTGGTGTGGAAGATGACGGGAAAATCGTGGGACAACAGGTCGCCGACAAGACCAAAAGGCAGATTGCAGAATGTTTGCGGCAGTTTGAACCTTTCCCGTATAATCCTTTGATTGCAAAGGGGTACTATTACAGGGAACTGTTTGAGAATTGGGGCAGGGGCATCCGTTTGATGGTGGATGAATGTAGGAATGTGGGTTTAAGGGAACCGTTTCTCTCCTCTAATGAATACTTGGTTACGACGGTTTTTTATCATAATGATGCAAGTGTTTCGTTACCGAATAAATTGCAGGATAAATTGCAGGATAAATTGCAGGATAAATTGCTCGAGTTGCTTGGTGAGCATCCTAATATTACGGTCAAAGAGTTGGTGGTATTGTTGGAAGTGTCAGAGAGAGCCGTGTATTACAATTTGAAGCACTTGGCGGATAAGGGACTGATTGTTCGTGTTGGTGCCCGCAAAAACGGCCATTGGCAGGTGAACATAGCAAAGGAGGAGGAAAAAGATGCCTAATCTCCATATCCCCATCCTCCTTATCACCTTCAACCGCCCCGATCACACCAGGCGGGTGCTGGAAAATTGATTTAGTGTGTTTGCAAAGGAAAAAACATTGGAGTTGCTTCGGCATAGCGGGAAGGCGATGCTCGGATAAAACATTTTTTAAAAAATCATTTCTATAAAAATCATAGTTGTGAGATTCATTGACAGAGAGAAAGAGATAGGGCGACTACGAGACAGGTTGCTTGGCGATGGGAGGGTTTTCATCGTGGTTTATGGTCGGCGAAGATTCGGGAAATCGACGCTAATACGCCATGTTATGCGAAACGACGATGTCTATTACATGGCCGAAAAAAACGAAATGACAATGCAACTGTCGCTTTTGCAGCAGGCTATTGCTTCTGTTTATCCATCATTCACCGGCATGACTTTTGGCTCTTGGGAGGGAGTGCTTCTTAATTTCAATGAAATATGCAGGGGCGGTTCCACCTTGGTTTTGGACGAGTTTCCCTATTTGGTAAAGGCATGTCCTTCACTGCCGTCAACTTTGCAACGGCTGATTGACAGCCGCATACTGAAATTCAATCTCATCATTTGCGGTTCTTCGCAAAGAATGATGCAAAAGATGGTTTTGGATGCATCCGAGCCACTCTATGGCAGAGCCGACGAAAGGTTGAATTTGCAGCCTATACCGGTGAGGTACTGGAAAGAGGAGTTTCAACTCTCTGCCACTCAAGTCGTTGAAGAATACAGCGTATGGGGCGGCGTCCCTAGATATTGGGAATTGCGTGAACGGGAGAGCAGTTTCGAAGATGCCTTGGATAATTTGCTGCTCGACCCCAACGGACTGCTTTACGACGAGCCACTTACCCTCTTTTTCGACGAAGATGGCAAGGGCTCCTTGTACACTTCCATTATGAATGCATTGGGCGCAGGAAACAGGCAGTATTCCCGTTTGGCAAGTGCCGTGGGCAAAAAAACCACAGAACTTTCCGTCCCATTGAAAAACCTGGGTGAGATGTCGTTCATAGCCAAGGAAGTGCCTTTTGGCGAATCGGAAAAGAAAAGCAAAAAAACCTTGTATCGCATCGCCGATCCATTTATGGATTTTTACTATCATTTTGTCTCGCCAAACAAGTCTTTGCTTGCCATTGGGAGAAACGGAAGAGTGAAAGACATCATACGAAATCAGTTCAACACTTATGTCGGCGACTATTGGGAGCTTTTTTGTAGGACTGCCGTTTCCGGCAACGAGTTAGAGGGCCACAATTGGATGATGGCCAAACGCTGGTGGGGCACCGTTTTGAATGAAAAAGGGGAACAGGAACAGGTGGAGTTTGATGTAGTGGCCGAAAGTGACGATAAAAAATACCTGTTGATAGGTGAATGTAAATGGCAAAAGCCCGATTACGCAGAACGCCTGCTTGCCGAACTCAAGAGGAAATCCTTGCTTGTCCCATTCATAGGTAAACATAAGGTTATCTATGCTCTGTTCCTGAAAAACAAACCTATAGATGAAGTGGACGCCCCAGTTTTTCTACCCGACGATGTGCTACCTTATTGTTGATTATGGCTGTTTTTGGAAGTGTTGGATGTATGTGCATTGAACAAGAAATGACATCCCCATCCGTCCTCCTCATCGCCTTCAACCGTCCCGAGCATACGCGGCGGGTGCTGGAAATAAATAATAAGAAATGTTGACTCAAGACAAAATATACGACTTGCTCCGTAGGGGCGAAAAGCCGGTGCTTAACGAACGCTATGAATTGCAAATCGTGGAGCTTTCGTTTGGCGGGATGAACCGTGAGGAAGGCAATCCGCCTGTAAATCCCGAAAATCCGCCTGTAAATTCCGAAAATCTGCCTGTAAATTCCGAAAATCTGCCTGTAAATCCCCAAAATCTGCCTGTAAATTCTGAGAATCTGCCTGTAAATCTTGGCGAATTAGACAAACATATTTTAATGGAAATGATGGCTAAGCCCAAGTTGACATACGCAGAATTGGCAACTTTAGTTGGAAAAACTAGGGAAACCATACGGATTCATATCAAGTCATTGAAAGAAAAAGGGTTAATCACCCGCGTTGGTTCCGACAAGGATGGCCATTGGCAGGTGAACATATCAAAGGAGGAAAACAAAGATGTCTGATATTCATTCCCCCATCCTCCTCATCGCCTTCAACCGCCTCGGTCATAGGCTGGTGGATAAAAAGCGAATCTGAAAAAAAGATTATCTTATGGGACTTTACATCAATACGGGAAATGAAGGCTTCCGCTCGGCACGCAATGGCGAGTATGTCGATAAGAGCTTGCTCATCGACGTGGTCAACGCCTCGCTCAATTCCGAGCGGCAGTTTATATGCGTCAGCCGTGCCCGCAGGTTCGGCAAGTCGATGGCGGCTCGAATGCTCAACGCCTACTACGACCAGTCCTGCCAGTCAGAAGCGTTGTTCGCCGACCTGAAGATTGCTGCAAAGCCTTCGTTCAAGGAGAACCTGAACAGATTCCCCGTGCTCTTTGTGGACATGACGAACTTCATCACCCGTTATCGCAACCGTGACGACATTGTTGAGCATATCGAACACGACCTTGTGGCGGAATTGGAAAGCGCCTATCCCGACGTGCAGCATAATACCAAGGGGGAATTGCTCCCACTGCTCAACGACATCGTGGCGCAGGCCGAGCCGCAGAAATTCATCATGATCATCGACGAATGGGATGCCATCCTGCGTGAGTTTCCCGCAGGCAGCGAGGCCACTACAAGGTTTATCGACTTCCTGCGCCTGCTGTTCAAGTCGGGCAATTCCATGTCGGTCTTTGCTTGCGTCGACATGCCGGCCCTCGTTCTCGAACTGAAGTATGATCAGGATGCCTCAACTGCCCTCAACCAAATTCAAGCCAAACATTACACCGACTCGCTGCTGGACTATGTGGGCGAGGTCGTATTGGTTGGCATCAACTACGACAAAAAGACCAAACGGCATCAATGCGTCATCGGAAAGATGGAAAAAGGCAAAACTTCCGATAAATTTCCGATAAATGTCGGAACTTCCGATAAAACTTCCGATAAATTTCCGATAAAATCGAAAATTTCCGATAAATTGGTGGCGATTGTGGAATATATGGAAGCCCATCAGGGAACGATAACCCAAGTGGAGGTGGCCGCCATGTTCGGCGTCAGCGACCGGCAGGCGCGCAACTACCTGAACCTGCTCGTCGTCCAAGGAAAAGTGGAGCCGATAGGGGCTAACAAGAATAGAATATACAAATTGTTAATTTGATAACTGATGTCAACCTTTACCCCCATCCTCCTCATCACCTTCAACCGCCCTGAGCATACACGACGGACCATTGATGCGTTGCGTGTTCAGCATCCGCCTTTGGTATATGTGTTCCAAGACGGACCGCGCCAAAACAATGAAAGCGATCGCGAAAAATGCCGGCAGGTCAGGCAAGTAATTGAAGATAGTGTTGATTGGCCTTGTGAGTTGCATACATCTTTCTCTGAAGTGAATAGAGGCTGTCGTGATGCCATAATATTTGCCATCACGGAAGTCCTCAAATTGCATGAGTCTGTTATTGTGGTTGAAGATGACATCATCACTTCGCCTGCTTTCTATACCTATATGTGCAAGGCTCTTGAGCATTATAAAGATCGAAAAACCGTTTTTTCCATTAGCGGACATAGCCATTCGCCAAACAGGTTCCAAGTACCAACAGACTATCCTTATGATGTATATGCTTCTCCTCGTTTGTTCAATTGGGGTTGGGGGACATGGCGCGACCGTTGGGAACAAACCGACTGGTCGATGTCGTATTATGAAGGCTTTATGAAACATCCGTATGAACGTCAGGCTTTTAATAGGGGCGGCGACGACATGGTTCCAATGTTGGTGGATGAGAAAGAGGGAAGAAGCAGCGCATGGGACATTCAGTTTGCTTTTGCACATTTCAGGAATCATGCCGTATCAATAGTCCCTTGTGTTAGTTATACTCATAATATTGGTATGGATGGGTCGGGGACTCATTGTCAACCATCAGCCGTCGGGAGTTTTGACTATTCTCTTTTGAACCAAAACGACTGTCCCGTGTTCCTTGATAATTTGTACTTCGATAGTAGAATCATCAATTTGTTATACTCGGCATTCGCGAGAAAAAAACGTCCCAAATGGCAAAAACTTGTCAATTTTGTTGCGCGTAAGTTGGGAATGGAACCTCCATTTGCTATCAAAAAGAGAGTTTATGCAGAATGCTAAAGTCCTTTCCGTATGCACCTCGCTCGGTGGCGGGGCGGGCCGCGCGGCCTACCGCATCCATCAGGGGGTGCGTGGGCTTGGCGTCGACAGTCGTATGTTGTTGAAAGATGGTAGGAGCAACGATCCAAGCATCCTCACCTTGGAAGGGTTTGCCCCGAATAATCCGCTCTATAAGGCTTTCGACTGGACGCGCAACAAGTGCAAGAACAAAATACAGCACTACCGTTGGAACCAATATCCCGACCGCGACAAGGTCTTCATGTCCGACCTGCGTGGGACGGACTTGCATGGGGCCTTGCGCAAACTGGATTACGATGTCCTACACTTGCATTGGATCAATCTGCGTTATGTACACATAAAGGATTTGCCGAAAGGCAAACCCATCGTTTGGACCTTGCACGACAGCTGGCCATTCTGCGGTGTTTGCCATTATTTCTTTGAATGTGAGCGATATAAGCAACAGTGCGGCAGTTGCCCCTTCCTGCATTCCGACAAAGCCGATGACTTGAGCCATAAAGTGTGGCAAGAAAAGTCTGAGATTTATAAGGATTTGGACTTGCACATCGTGTCGCCAAGCCGATGGTTGGGCGATTGCGCCAAGCGAAGCAGCCTGTTGGGACGGTTCCCGGTGACGGTAATCCCGAATTGCTTGGACGTAAACGCATTCCGTCCGCTCGATGAAAAGGAAATTTCGCCCAGGTGGAAGAAACTGATGGCTATTGGAAGAAATAAACATTTGGCTCTTTTTGGGGCTAATAATGCAACGCAAGACAAAATTAAAGGCTTCAGCTATTTGATTTCGGCCTTGAAGCATCTGGAACAGACCGGCCACGGCGACGATTTCGAGTTGGTGGTCTTTGGTGCGTCGGAGTCCGAGCTGAGCATGGATGTCAATATCCCGATTCATTATGTGGGCTATGTGGGCAACACGGACGAACTGGTGTCGTTGTACAACCTTGCCAGCGTGATGGTGGTGCCATCGCTGACCGAGAACCTCTCGTGCGCCATTATGGAAAGCCTTTCGTGCGGCACGCCTGTTGCTGGATTCGACATCGGAGGCAATGGCGATATGATTGAGCACAAAACCAACGGCTATTTGGCCAAAGAAAAGGACGATGCGGATTTGGCGCAAGGCATCCTGTGGTGTCTTGAAAACAACGCCAACAACCGATTAGGCAAGGCCGCCCGCGAGAAAGTGCTGAGGGAATATTCTTTCGATGCAGTTTGTCGGCAGTATAAAGCATTGTATGAAAAAGTCATAAAACAATAAGCATGCGCCTCTCCCTCATTACCATTAACCGCAACAATGCAATATTTGTCGTTTTATGATTGTCATTTCTTACCATAGCGATAATGTTCTTTCTTTTATGGTATGATTTTTGATTTAAACGATAAAATATTATTGTTTATATAGCAAATGATGGACATTTATTCTGCCTCAAACACAGAGTTGATAAGGATGATAGGGCGGCGGTTCAAGACCTACCGCATCCGGTGTCGGCTGACCCAGCAGGAATTGGCCGAACAGACAGGGGTGAGCGTACCGACCATTCGCTGCTTCGAGAACGGGAGGACGACCAATGTGTCGTTGCAAGTGTTACTGTCGCTGATGCGGGCCGTGGGACAATTGGAACAAATCGCGCTGCTCTTGCCCGAGCTGCCCGTAAACCCCAAGGATGTGTTTGAGAAGAAAAACGAACCCAAGCGCGTGAGACATGGAAAATAAGGCGGTTGCGATAGGACTTTGGGGCAAGGTGGTGGGCTATCTTTCGTGGGATGCTCGCCATCGGTGCTCGTCGTTTGTGTTCGACGAAGGCTTTTTGTCCACCTCGTGGGACGTGGCGCCTTTGGGCTGGTCCATCCATACGCCGTCAGCATTGTTGCCTCGCAGGGGCAATGTTGGGAAACTCTATGCGGGATTGCCGCCTTTTGTGGCCGACTCGTTGCCCGACCGTTGGGGCAACCGCGTTTTCGACGCTTGGGCCAAGCGGAATGGCATCGCCCGGCACGAACTTACGCCTCTCGATAGGCTGACGTTTATAGGAAAGCGCGGAATGGGCGCCTTGGAGTATGAGCCGGCACGGTTGCAGGCGGAAGACGCCCTTCCGCTTCCCATGGCCGAGCTTTATTCGTTGGCGCTCGCCATTCAGGAGGAACGGCAGGAGGTGTGGCTCAAACAGGGTGGAGATGTGCTGTTGGAAGATATTTACCGTGTAGGAACTTCGGCGGGAGGAAAGAGAGCCAAGGCGGTCGTGGCAATGAATGAGGCGGGCAACATCAGGTCAGGACAAGCTGATTTGCCCAAAGAATTTACGCATTTTATCTTGAAATTCAACGACGACAAGGCATTCCCTTTTTCCGAGGTCGAATATGCCTATTATAGGATGGCTTGCGCGGCAGGGATCACGATGATGCCCAGCCGACTGATGGAAATTGAAGGCATAAAGCATTTCCTCACCGAACGTTTTGATCGGAGAAATGGGGAAAAAGTGCATGTGCTTACGCTCGCGGCGATGGATACCGAAGCCGATTCGTATGAAGACTTGTTTGCGGTGTGCCGCCAATTGAGGTTGCCCGAAGCCCAACAAAGGGAATTGTTCAGAAGAATGGTTTTCAATGTCTTGGGCTGTAATGTCGATGACCACAGCAAGAATTTCTCGTTCTTGATGGATAAGCAAGGCGTTTGGAGTCTGGCTCCTGCCTACGATATGCTTTTCACCGTCGATCTGGACGGGCCGAAATACGTGAACGGACATTCGCTGTCGGCGGGGGTGAAGACAAGGGATATCACAACCGAAGACTTGCTGCGTTTTGCCGAAGAAAACGACATCAAGAAGGCCGAAGGCATAGTCGACGAAGTGCGAGAAGCCTTGTCGAAATGGGACGATATGGCCAAGGAAGCGGAAGTGCCAAGGCCTTGGGCCGAAAGAATCGGAAAAGAATTGAAGCAGCATATATGACCAAGCCCTTCCCATAGCTTTTTTTTTCGTATGCAACTCTCCATCATCACCATCAACCGTAACAACGCTGCCGGGCTTGAAAAGACCTTGCAAAGCGTGGCCTCCCAGACTTTCAAGGAGTTTGAGTACATTATTATAGACGGAGCTTCGACCGATGGCAGTGTCGAGGTCGTCAAAAAGTATGTCGACTCGGCTGCTGAGCCTGTCGAAGCGCCGACCGTTAAATGGGTCTCGGAGCCTGATACGGGCATATACAACGCCATGAACAAAGGCATCCGCATGGCCACCGGCGACTACATACAAATCCTCAACTCGGCGGACTGCCTTGCCGCACCCGACGTGACGGAACGGATGTTGAAGGCATTGGAGGAAAGGCAAAATCCGTCCATTCTCTATGGCAACATGATCAAATGCTTCCCCGACGGAAGAAGAATGGTTGACAAATGCTTCGCCGGACAGGAAATCACCATGCTGGGCATGTATACGGGCACTTTGAACCACGACCCGACATACATCCGCCGCGACTTGTTCGGGAAATACGGCTATTATGATGAAACCCTGAAAATCGTTTCCGACTGGAAATGGTACTTGCAAGCCATCGTTCTTGGCGATGAAAAACCGCAGTATGTCGACATGGATGTCACCTTGTTCGACATGACGGGCGTTAGCGAGAGTGAGGGAAGCAAGTCAAAAATCAAGGAGGAGCGTGCGAAGGTGTTGAAAGAACTGATTCCCGCGCCGTTTTTGAGCGATTATGAACATTATGCAGACGACATCCATCTGATGCGCCGCATCCATCGCCATCCGTGGGCGTATAAGTTGGTTTGGTTCATCGAAAGGTGCCTGTTCAAGTTGGAGAAACGGCAAAACAAGAGGAAAAACAAGCAGGTATGGGGCTGAAATTGAGTGTCATAGTGCCCATCTACAAGGTGGAGCAATATCTTCCGAAATGCATCGAGAGCCTGCTGTGCCAGGATTTGACGCCGGAGGAGTACGAGATCATCCTTGTCGACGATGGCTCGCCCGACCGTTGCGGCGCGATTTGCGAGGAGTTTGCCGCCCGCCATGCCAACATCAAGGTCGTCCACCGCGAAAACGGTGGGCTGAGCGCGGCACGCAACTCGGGAATCCACATCGCTCAAGGCCGATATGTGCAATTCGTCGACTCCGACGACTATTTGGAAGCCAATGTGTTGAAATCACTTGTGGAAAAGATGGACAAGGATGGCCTTGACATTCTGCGCTTCAACTACCAAAACGTGAATGAACGTTATGAGGTTTTCGAACCCAATAAAGCGAGCAAGCCTTTCGTGGATTATCGTGATGAAGTATGCGATGGCTTGTCTTTCCTTACCGATAGGTTGGGCTTTGGCTGCTATGCCTGGCAGTTTATGCTTCGCCGCAAATTGTTGGACGACTGTGTGTTTAAGGAAGGCATTTATTTCGAGGACACGGAATGGACGCCACGAATGCTATTGAAAGCCAAACACGTGACTTCGACCAATTTGATGGTGTATAATTATTTGATGCGTCAGGGCTCTATTACCCAAAGTGTGGATGAAAAGAAGAAACGGAAAGTATTGGACGACAAACTCTTGCTGGTTGATTCGTTGCAAGAACAGATGAAAGCCGTCGGCGACAAACGCTGGTATGAAGGGATGGTTGCCCAGACGGTGATTTCAATCATTGCCTATGTTTGCGACAATTACTATGAAGAGAGGGCATCCGTGTTGAAGGCGTTGAAGGTGAAAAATGTGTTCCCCTTGTCGACCTATCACGCCAACAAGACGGGGAAGCGCAAGATAAGGTGGACCAACATCTCACCCAATCTGCTTTGTTTCCTGCTGCATTTGAAGAACAAAAGGTGAACGACATGATCCCCAAGACAATCCATTACTGCTGGTTCGGCCGTGGCGAGATGCCTGAAATGGCCAAGAGATGCATCGCCTCGTGGCATGAGTTCATGCCCGACTGGGAATACAAGTTGTGGAACGAGGACAATTTCGATGTGAATTCCGTTCCATATACAAAAGAAGCTTACGAAGCGCGAAAGTTCGCCTTCGTGAGCGACTACGTTAGGCTTTGGGCGTTGTGCAACGAGGGCGGATTGTATCTTGATGTGGACTTCGTGGCATATAAACCTTTTGACGACCTGATGCACTGGGATGCTTTTGCGGGCTTTGAGGGAAGCAAGCATTCTCCTTTGATGATGGGAGTGGTTGCCAGCCAAGCACATGGACTTTGGGTGAAAGAGCAGTTGGAACATTACAGGAACCGTCATTTTGTCGATAAAAACGGAGCCTGTGATATGACAACCAATGTCCAGTTCGTCACGGCAAAGATGCGCGAGAATGGTTTTGTGCAAAACGGAAAGGAACAGGATTATAAGGACTTGCATGTATTCCCAGTCGACTATTTTTGTCCAAGGCAAACCACGGGAGAATATTTTAGAACTGAAAACACATATTGTGAGCATCTTGGTCTTGGTTCGTGGGCTGAGCATGGTGGCGGGTGGAAAGCCAAAGTAGGACGACTAGTGGGTCCCAAACTTATGACAGGTCTGATTAAATTGAAGCGTAAGTTTTTTGGATAACACAATAATTAAATTGAAAAATTGATAGGAAACTATTTATGCTGAATTATTTTCCAAGATATTTCTCCACGCGGGCCATTGCGTGTTATTTTATCACATTGATATTGGTGAGTGTTCTTTTCATGAGCCATGCCATGCCGTTCCAGTTCATGTTGTTTGGAGCGGTGGCGGTATGCGTGTTCTTCTATTTCTCCAATCGCCTTACCATGGATTGGCACCGTTATAGTGAACGCACTTTTTCCAAGAAACTGTTTGTCACGGCTTTGATGATCAGATTGGTTTATGTCGTTTTCATCTATTTCTATTATATCGAAATGACTGGGGCTCCGCATGCTTACCATGCCGCTGATGAATTGTTTTATAAAGACATGGGGACTTTATGGAGAGAGACGGGTTTTATGGAAACTTTGAGGCTGTTGAGAGAATATGCAGCCTTTTCAGATAGAGGTTATTGCTGGTGGATGTCGTTTGAAGGATTGCTTTTTGGGAAGAGTGTTCTATTGCCGCGTGTGGTAAAATGCTTTATTGATGCCTTCTCATGCGTCTTGATGTACAACTTAGCCAAGCGTAATTTCGGTGAGGCTGCAGGGCGTATGACGGGCATTTTCTGTATGTTGATGCCCAATATGTGGTATTATTGTGGTGTGACGCTGAAAGAGACGGAAATGACCTTCTTGACCATACTTTTTGCCGAACGTGCAGATAACATACTGCATTCACCTAAAATCAAGTTGACGGGGCTTTTGATTCCAGCTGCATGTATCTTGGTGATGTTTACATTCCGTACGGCTTTGGCCGCCGTGATGTTTGCTTCGTTGGCCGCCGCCTTGATCTTTAGTTCTTCAAAACAACTGCAGCTATGGAAAAAGATTCTCTATACATCGATTTTTGCCGTATGGATGTTCGCCACAGTGGGCGTGGAAATCGTTCAGGAAACTCAAGCCTTATGGGCGGGCCGTACTTCTAACCAAGAAACGGGCTATGAGTGGCGTGCCAATCGTGCAAATGGTAATGAGTTTGCCAAATACGCTTCGGCTGCAGTTTTTGCCCCCGCCATCTTTACGATACCATTCTCTTCAATGGTAGCTATTGATAATCAGGAGAATCAGATGATGATGAACGGTGCCAACTTCATCAAGAACGTAATGTCAGGCTTGACCATTTTTGCCTTGTTCATCTTGCTGTTGAGTGGCGATTGGCGGAAACACATGCTCCCCATAGCGTTGATGTGCGGCTATTTGGTGGTGCTGGTGTTCAGCAACTTTGCGCACTCCGAGCGGTTCCATTTCCCCGTGTTGGCCTTCGAGTTGATGTTTGCGGCCTATGGAGTGACGCAGTTGAAAAACAAGCACAAACGCTGGTTCATGATCTGGTTGGTTGTTGTTTGTGTGGCCAATATCGCTTGGGCATGGATCAAATTGGCGGGAAGAGGTTTGGTGTGATGAAGATTCTTGTTGTAGCATCCTATAACAAAGGCCGTTTCGCGCCTTTCATCGTCGAACAGGCGGAGGCGTTGAAAGCGCAAGGCTGCGAGGTGGAGTTTTTCGGTCTGCAAGGCAAGGGATTGAAGGGCTACCTGAAAAACCTGCCCGCTTTGAAGCGGAAAACCAAGGAGTTCCGGCCCGATGTCGTCCACGCCCATTACGGGCTTTCGGGGCTGCTCGCCAATTTGCAGCGAAGTGTGCCTGTGGTGACCACTTATCATGGGTCAGACATCAACGAGAAAAAAGTGTTGCGTTTTTCCAAAATGGCCATGCGACTTTCGGCGTGGAACATCTTCGTTTCAAAAAAGACTCTTGACATAGCAAGCCCCAAGAAAAAACATACGCTCCTGCCTTGCGGCATCAATCTCTCTGACTTGCAACTGACGGAAAGACAAGAGGCAATGCAAAGGATGAAACTGTCGCCCGAAAGGAAATACGTCTTGTTTGCCGGTGCTTTCGACAACACCGTGAAAAACGCGCCCTTGGCCTTTCGGGTGGTTGAATTGTTGGGTTGTTTGAGTGTTGAATTGTTGGAGCTGAAAGGCTATTCGCGCGAGGAGGTGACCTTGTTGATGTGTGCCGCCGACGCCTTCCTGATGACTTCGCATACCGAAGGCTCGCCGCAGGTGATCAAAGAGGCTATGGCCTGCGGTTGTCCCATCGTCAGCGTCGATGTGGGCGACGTCAGGGAAAGGACGGAAGGCGTGGAAGGCTGCTT
>FLNV01002068.1_pt1 | contig 58629 bp, 50 predicted proteins | sample 1140351 | NCBI WGS metagenome assembly FLNV01 (sample SAMEA3878207, study PRJEB12797) | bioreactor metagenome | biome: Moose rumen | place: Sweden | collected 2011-10 | reverse complement strand
GTCGGCGAGATGGCTTTCTATGCACATGAGTGCTGCCTCTCGCCTAAGCATTTCTCTGAGGTCATTAAACGCGAGACCGCCCTAAGTCCCTCCCAGTGGATTTCGACTTACGTCACCATCTGTGCCAAGTCGCTTCTCGACTCGCGCAAGGACTACACCGTCCAGCAAATCAGCCACTATCTCGGCTTTACCGAGCAGGCTTCCTTTACTCGTTTCTTCAAGCGCGAAACGGGGCTGACACCAAGCGAGTACCGCGAGCGTTAATTTATTTGTTTCTATCGGTTTATCATTATAGTATGAGGAGATTATTGACCATTGTAACAAGCTTGTTTCTAACATCAGTTGCCTATACTCAGACCAAAGACTTCCCTATTCTTGGTGGTGAGTTGAGTAACTCAGCGGTGACGTCGGTGAGTGATATTGAAGAGGTATTGCCACGGATGAAAGTGCTGGGACTGAACACGGTGCTAGTTCCTGTCTATTGGGAGTTTCTCGAACCTATAGAGGGGCAGATGGACTTCACACTCATCGACCGCACCATCGATGTGGCTCGTCAGCAAGGGCTGAAAATCATACCGCTCTGGTTTGGCGCATGGAAGAACTCGATGTCATGCTATGCACCTGCTTGGTTCAAGCGCGATGTCAAGCGGTTCCCACGGGCAGTAACGGCAGAGGGCAAGCCTTTGGAAATAGCCTCGTGCTTTAGCGACAATGTGCTACAAGCCGATCTGAAAGCCTTCTCTGCGCTGATGCAGCATATTGCTGAGAAAGATCCGCAGCGCGAGGTGGTGATTATGATGCAGATAGAAAACGAGATCGGTATGCTGGAGTCGGCACGCGACCATTCGCCGTTGGCTGAGAAAGTCTATCAGGAAGAACGCTGGGCGGAGCGATATGGTACTGACGACTATGCCGATGAGAAATTCATGGCCAAGCACTATGCCCGTTATGTGGAGCATCTGGCAAAGGCTGCCCGTCGCATCCACGACATGCCGCTCTATGTGAATGCGGCAATGAACAGCCGGGGGCGCAGGCCCGGAGAATATCCGTCGGCAGGTCCGCTGGCACATCTGGCGGACATCTGGAAGTCGGAGGCTCCCAGTATCGACATCCTCGCGCCAGACATCTACGATACAGGTTTCAAGTCATGGGCTTCACAATATGCCATGCCCTTAAGACCGCAAGAAAGGCTACGGATAGGCGCGTCAGCGGGAATTGGCGGAAAAGTGAAAAACCGCCTATTCATCCCTGAAAGCCGTTGCTGCGAGAACAGCGGTGTGCGTGCTCTCTATGTCTTCGGTGAGCATCAAGCGCTTGGTTTCTCACCCTTCGCCATCGACCAAGCCTCGTCCAAAGAGACTAAATCGGTTACGCAAGCCTATAATTTGCTGCGCCAGGTTTTCAACGTAAAACGGCAGAATACTTGGGGGCTGCTTTTCGATCAGGAAGAATGTGAGCGCATCATCGACGATGATGGCGTCATCATGACCTGTCGCCACTACTTCACTTTGCCCTGGGATGCTCGTGCCACCGACGGCTCCGTATGGCCAGAGGGCGGTGCCATGCTCATACAACTGGGCAAGTACGACTATCTGTTGGCAGGGAGTGGGGTGGTGGTAGACTTCAAGACCCATAGCGAGAAACAGCAGCTGCAGCAGAAGAAGTTAGGCGAAGACGGTTTCGCTGAGACTGGTTCTGCACCACTGTCATCCGCACCCAAATTCAAGGGCACCCGTCTCGGCCTTCTTTCTGTTGATGAGGTCACTATTGACGGTCAAGGCCGTATGCAATACCTCCGCAGGCATAATGGCGACCAGAGTCATCAAGGCCGCCATGCCCGCATCAGTGTCGGAGAATGGAAAATCCTGCACATCCAACTCTACGAATACAAATAGGTTGTCATGGCTTAACGGATCTCGCTGAATTAAAATGTTATCGGCACCACAACCTTGAAGGTGATATTGCGCCCCATGTTGTAAACGCCCCTGCGGCCTGTCACTACGTCCTCGTCGGCATATTTCAGTCGGCTCAGGTGGCTTTGGTAGGCTTTGTTCAGCAGATTGTCGGCGGTGATATAGAGTTCTGCTATCTTCTTTCCCTTGATTTGCACATCTGTGCCTGCCGAGAGCCGGAGTAGGGCATAGCCGGGAGTGACGGTCTCGGTATCATCAGCACTATAGACGTGCGACTGGCGGAGATAGCAGTCCAGGCCTGCGGTGATATAGAGGTTGTTCAGCAGCGAGCGGTGGACGGCATCGGTGGTATGGTGATGACGAATGGTGCTGTGGCGGTGGTGCGTCAGTTCCCACTTCAGTTCCGACGACCATCGGGGGGCAGGCGTGTAGGGCAGGTACTTTGTGTCGGGTGACGCATGTATCAGCTGGGCATCGACATACGAGAAGGTGTTGGAGAAGTGGACCGAGTGGATAGGGTGGATGTCGATGCCGGCCTCGAAGCCTAACAGACGGGCATCGCCCTGCGTGTAGCTATAGACGGGGGTGCCGTCGATTTCTTCTCCCACATTGTGCAGGAAGATGTAGTTGTCGATGCGGTTGGCGAAGAGTGCCACCTGTGCCGAGATGTATTCTGAGGTTAAGTCAACACCGAGGTCGGCCTGCAGACTGTACTCAGGTTTCAGCTGCTGGTTACCCACCTCGTAGCGTAGCGCGCCATGATGGGCACCATTGGAACCCATTTCACTCATGTTGGGCGCACGGTAACCGCGTGACAGGTTCAGGCGCAAGTTCAATTGTTCGCTCACGTTCCACACCGCTCCCACGCTGCCGGTCACGCTGCTGAAGTTACGGCTGAAGTCGGCAAATCGTAGCGTGCCTTCCTCCATAAGGGCATCACCGTGCACATGACGGTGGTCAAAGCGCAGGCCTCCGTTTAGCGTCCACTGACCCAGTTGCTTGCTGGCGGTAGCAAACAGTCCGATATCGAACAGCCGGTAAGCTGGTATGAGGTATTCCTCGCCCAGGTTCTGCGACTGCTGCCACATACCCTGAGCGCCTGCCGACAATCTCCATCCGGAGAACTCCTGAGTCTGGTAGCGCACATCGTATGTCAGTGTGTGGAGTTTGAAATAAAGGGCGGGTTCTAGTTCGCCGTCATGATGTTCGTGCTCCTCTGCCTCATGCTCGTCTTCTGCTTCGTGTTCGTGATTGTGATGATGGTGTTCCTCAAATTCCTGACGGCGGTTCTGCTGATAGCCGATGATGGCTTTCAGATAGCCGTTAGGCAGATTGAGCGTGTTGTCCCACACCAGTTTATAGTGCTTGATTTCCTGATAGGGAAGCCATTTGCCGTAGCTGTGTCCGCTCCATCCGTCCTCATGAGCCAGCAGCCCCGTCACCGCATCGCGCTCGCCCTCGATGATGCCAGGCGTCAGATGATAGGCCGTCCAGGTGAGCCAGGAGTGTCCCCACGTCTTGCTGAGTCCCAGCCGCAGCCGGCCTGCCCGTTCGCGAAACTGCGAGCCTGGCACGTAGCCGTCGTATTTGTTCTTATAGGCATGTGCCATTTTGTGGCTGTAGCGGGCGTCCCATATGAAACCTCGCTGATTGCCGCCTATCGACAGGTTGTAGGCAAAGAGTCCCTGGTTGGTCTGATACTCCGATGCAACGTTGGCCTGCATCATGCCCTCGGGCAGTGGAGCCTGCGGGTGCATGATGACTACGCCTGCCATGGCATCCGAGCCGTACATCAGCGAGGCTGGTCCCTTCAGAATCTCCACGCTGCCGACGCTGCTGCCATCGACCTCTATGCCGTGCTCGTCGCCCCATTGCTGTCCCTCCTGCCGGACGCCCTCGCTCATCACCACCACGCGGTTGTAGCCCAGTCCGCGGATGATGGGTTTCGAGATGCTGCCGCCCGTGGTCATCTGACTGATGCCGGGCTGGTGGGCTATGGCGTCTATGATGTTCGTCGAGCTGGTAGCTCGCAGCGTCTGGGGTGCTATGATGCTCACTGGGGCGGTGGCTTGTTTCAGTTTCGTCTCGCCCGTGACGCCCGTCACCGTCACTTCGTTCAGGTTCAGGTGGCGGAAGAACACGTCGGTCGAGTCCTCCCCGTGGTCATGTTTGTCAATGTTCTGTGCTGCCACGGCTGTGCATATACACAACAATGGCAGAATGATATATCTGGTTTTCATTCTGTTTCTTATGCTTTAATGTAATAATAAAAATGTGGATGTTATTCGCGATAAAGAAAAATCATCGTGCAGGAGATCCACGCGTAATGATGCTGCTCTGCTCACCATGATATGCGACGCATGGTAGTGTGGAGCGTAAAATCCATAATACATTAAAGAATACTGTAATCTTTGCTTTTTCGTCACTTTCATGGCTGCAAAGGTATGAAAAATCCTTCGTACTAATGTCATACGGAGGAATATTTTGTGATTTTATAACGTCTGCTTTATCTTTTATTGTTGCGATTACTTTCTATCCAGAAGTCTTCCGACTCCCAAATATGCTTCTCGCAACCATTTTCTACGACGTTGATGACAGCATGACTAATGACATGATCTTTGTTGGGCATGCCAATGTGCATTTCCCGCATTTCAGACAGTCGGGATGCAGATAGCCAGACTCCTTCCCCCGGCTATCGTAAGGTGTAAGCTGCATGGGGCAGACGCGGGCGCAGTTCCTGCACTTCATCTGACACGATGCTGCTACATGTACAGCGGTATAGGGCTTGGGCAGTGGCTGATGCTTGGGGGCTACCCATGAAGAAATGGTTCCCATAGGACAGAACGAACACCAGGTGCGAGGGGCATAGATAAACGACAGGGCGATGCCGACGATGGTGGTCATCACGATAATCGTCCAGAACACGCGACCGATACCGCTCCACATCGGAAGACCTCCTTCGCTCCATGGAACGGTCAGTGTCAGCTGGATACCGAACATGCTGAAAATGAAGAATACCATGAACAGGCGGAATCCGAACGTGCGGACAAACGTCGGTATAGGCTTGTGGGGCGAGTACTTTGACAGCAAGCGGTCATATAGATTTCCTCTTGGACAGACATTACCACACCAGAAACGGCCTCGCCATACAGATGTCAGAACAGGACCTATCATGCATATGAGTGCGATGAGTCCGATGACGGGATAAAACCATCCGATGATGATGTATGCGATGATGATCCAATAGAGGTTTGGTCCTGGAGTCGAAAAGTGTCTATGGAATTTTGCCAACATATATATCGGATAAATAGGAGAACCTACTCTTATGTTCTCATGTCAGTCCTGTCGCGCAACAGGACGCTGAGAATCATGCCTATTGATGAACGTATCAACAAGCGCATCAAGGGATATGACCACGTTTATGCCTTTGTCAGAAATGTCAGACGTTCAGCGTAAGGCTATCTTCGAGGAGTGTAGTATCAGTCTTCCGGATCTCCCTTGTAGTGGAACTCCTTTATTTCAGGATTCCTACCCAGATCATTATTATCGAAGGCTTTATTGCGGATGATAGCCTTGTTAAAGTCACCATGCATCTTTCCTACGTAGAGAAGCAGGTCTGAATATGTAACTGTGGGGAACACCAGTCCATAAGCGCCAACTGCTACACGTACTCCCTCTGGATGTACATTGTTATGGATATATGCAGTGCGGTAGAATGTATGGTTGTGAATCTCCATACGGTTGTACTTCTTGAGTCCTTCCATCAGGTCTTTATTGATTTCTGTGGTGTCGGCGGTAGTAAATATATGGGCGAAATTAGTCATATAATCGTCTATCTTGTCACCCTTGATGCTGTCGTTGTTTTCGATACACTCCAGAATACCGTCTGTTGTCTCTGCTATCATCGTCTTCTTCGAAGGCTTTGTAAGCATTGCTAAGAGTAACAGTATGACAACAATAATAGCCAGTATGACAATCTTGCCTAGGCAGCTGTGGTAGAGGGCATGAGACATTGTCTCTTTCTGTTTGAAATTGTCTGAACGATACATAATAGGTTAAATTTTGTTGTTATGGATTAAATTCATGAATTCTTGTCTTGTCTTTGCCTGATTAAAGGCTCCGGAGAAGTCACTCGTGGTAGTGATGGAGTTCTGTTTCTCCACGCCTCTCATCTGCATGCACATATGACGGGCTTCAACCACTACCATCACTCCCAAAGGTTTCAGAGTCTGTTGTATGCACTCCTTTATCTGTAGTGTCATACGTTCCTGTACCTGAAGGCGGTGACTGTATATATCGACCACTCGGGCTATCTTGGAGAGTCCTGTGATATAGCCGTTGGGTATGTAGGCCACATGAACTTTCCCATAGAAGGGTATCATGTGATGTTCGCAGAGGGAGAAGAAGTCGATGTCCTTAACTATCACCATCTGTGAGTAGTCTTCCTTGAACAGGGCATCGGTGAGTACCTTGTGGGCATCCATCTCATAGCCTCGGGTAAGCACCTGCATGGCTTTAGCCACCCTCATTGGTGTCTTCTGCAGGCCTTCACGCTCTGGGTCTTCACCTAACAACGTGAGTATTTCGCGATACCTCGCGGCAAGTTCTTCCAATCCTTCTCTGTATTCTGTTTCTGGATTCATATATCCTATGGCTCTGAGGCCATTATTGCTGTTGGGTTTCTGACTGGTCGGCTGACTGATAAGGAACGGTAATCTTTCCTTTGACGATGATAGCCGACTGATAGCCGAGTTTCTTTACTGCTCTGAGCACTTCGGATGCCTCCTCGATAGTACGGTAGTTGCCCATCCTGCATATCCATCGTGGTGGATAGAAATGTACGTAGACGGGTGTTCCCGGGAAGAGGGATTTTATCTCTTTGCCTGTGCGCTCAGCTTTCACTCTCGAGTTTCGTGAGTTGCCTCCGGCATATACCTGTACTCGGAATCCATTTACCTTATACCCCTTCATGATTTTCTTCCTGCCATCGTCGACAGGGGCGGATGCAGTGGTATCTGGCTGCTCTGGGGTAGTTATCTCCGGGCGCTGCTGATGATTGCTGTCCGACTTGTGGGTAGCAGAGTCTTTTGCTTCTTTCTTCTGTTGCTGGACCTGTTGAGACGGATTATTCTGAGTATTCAGGGCTTTCTGAGTATTCTGAGGCATTGTAGTAACCTTCGGGCCATTTACCAAGTCTTCGATGGCCTTGTCTTGGGTAACGGTTACTTTTCCTTCGCCCACCTTGCTTTGCTGGAGTCTCTGGGTAAAGGATAACTGTGCATTGGCCGCAGCGCAGCCAATACACAGCATCATTATGATATTCAGAAGTCTCACTTCTTACTTGAATGCGTCGATGATTCCCTTGAAGTCTGCAGCCTTCAGTGAAGCGCCACCGATAAGACCACCGTCGATGTCAGGCTTTGCAAACAGCTCAGGAGCGTTGCTTGCCTTACAAGAACCACCATAGAGGATAGTTGTGTCGTCTGCAACAGCCTGACCATACTTCTCTGCGATGATAGAACGGATATAAGCGTGGATCTCCTCAGCCTGCTCTGCAGTAGCGGTCTTACCTGTACCGATAGCCCAGATTGGCTCGTAGGCGATAACAATCTTGCGGAAGTCCTCCTCTGCGAGGTTGAATACGCTGCCCTCGAGCTCTGCCTTTACTACCTCGTTCTGCTTGCCTGCCTCACGCTCCTCAAGGCTCTCACCGATACAGAAGATTACCTTCAGGTCGTTCTTCTGAGCCAGCAGCACCTTCTCCTTCAGGATCTCTGGAGTCTCTTTGTAGTACTCACGACGCTCTGAGTGACCTAGGATAACGTACTGAGCACCGGTGCTCTTTACCATCTCTGCAGATACCTCACCAGTGAAGGCACCCTTCTCCTTGTCAGCGCAGTTCTCAGCACCCAGACCGATGATGTCCTGATTCAGGAACTGTGCGATGCTTGCCAGGTGGATGAATGGTGTGCAGATAACAACACCGCAGTTGGGCTTCTCAGCCGTAAGTGTCTCGTTGAGCTCCTTTGCAAGAGCGATACCGTCCTGAAGATTCATGTTCATCTTCCAGTTGCCGGCTACAATCTTTTTTCTCATAATCTTTTCTTTTTTATTTAATGGGTTTGTAAATCTTATCCATTTTGTCCATGCCCACAGACGGTCTGCTATCGTCAGGAGCACAAGGGGTAATACGAACCAGGCGAGAATCATTGCAATCTTACTTGCCACATTGTCTTCTGTCATCTGACCGATATTCAGTTTCTCGAGTGGCTGGGTATACTGCTCGTCTTCTATCACAGGCAGTGAGTTGTGGCTCCATTTGCCAACCACCGTTCCAGCATGCAGCAGCACCAGACCTGGATTACTCCTGATAACCGTCTTCAGCGTTATCTCGTCAGTGGCACAGATGGGATAGTCGGCTCCTGTAATGTCCAGCCAACGGTTGATGGCCTGTTTGGTACTTGCGGTAAGACAATAGAAGGGATATCCCTGTTGCTTGCTGTACTCGCTTATCTGGTTTATATCGCCAAACGCTAAGTCGTTGGCATTCTCCAGATGTGGTGATATGAGCAGGAATGTGTACCCTTTGTTGCTTAGCACCTCCTCGGTGATATCCTCGCCCTCATCGTCGAGTATCGAGAAATCGTGGATGGGAGGCACGTATCCTTCTGCCGTCTGTACTGTCTTCGAGTCGATGAACGTCCAGGTGGAGTCGGGGTAGTTGTCTGTAGTAAACTCCTTCCGTTCTCCGTCTTTCTCCAGGATAAACGTTGTCTCGAACTGTGGCTGTGGTGCTCCCTCTGGGATGGTCATCCCTTCTTTGATATTTGCTCCGATGTGATATGGACGGAAATCGAACACCGGGAGGTCCCACAGGCTTCGGCCTGCAACAGCGAGGATAAACAGCGCAGAGTAGTTGAATACTATCCACTGGTTGCTGATACTTATCATCCGCACCATGTCTGTAGGCCATCGCCAGATGATTACCGTAGCCACCAAGAGGACAATGTTCTTGAAGAATGTCTGCCAGTTGGTGAGTACTATGGCATCGCCGAAGCATCCGCAATCGCTGATGGGGTTGGTTATTGCCAGCCAGAGGGTGACAAGTGTCATCACTGTCATCAGCACGAGGGTGATCTTCGACACCAGTCGTCTGTGGATGGCAAAGAGCAGACAGATTCCTATGATGAACTCCGCTGCACACAGCAGCACAGAGGCTCCCAGCGTCATGATGTCTGGTACGATATCTCTCAGTGCCCAAGCAGTCAGATAGTCGTTGATCTTATACTGCGTCCCTAGTGGGTCAACGGCCTTGACAAATCCTGAGAAGATGAATGTCAGGGCTACTAGGAACCGTAAGATATTAACAGTGATTTTTCTCACTCCGTAAGTTTAATTACTCCAAAGACCGCGTAGTTTATGATATCCATATAATTGGAATCGATACCTTCGCTGACAAGCGTCTCGCCTGCCAGGTTCTCAATCTCCTTGATGCGCTCGATCTTAGTGAGGATAAAGTCCGTATACGAACTGACCCTCATAGATCTCCACGCCTCGTCATAGTCGTGATTCTTGCGTTTCATCAGCTCCAGTGCCTCATGGGCATACTGGTCGTAGAGACGCATGGCTTCCTCGTTGGTGATATCCACGACGTCGGAAAAGCCTTTATTTATCTGGATCAGTCCCACGATACCGTAGTTGATCAGTGCGATAAACTCCGGACGGATACCCTCACCAACAAGACTCTCCTTCTTTATCTCCAGCGAACGGATACGTTTTGCCTTGATAAAGAGCTGGTCGGTGAGTGCCGTGGGACGCAGGATGCGCCACGATGCCTTGTAATCGTGTAATTTCTTCTCAAACAGCGAGCGACACTCGCTCATGGCCTGTTCAAACTGGGCATTTGTCTTCTCCATTTGGTCCATATCGGCTGCAAAGGTACGAATAAGTGAGCAAAAAACCAAATATTATTTGGATTTTTTCTAACAACTTACTGATTTGTCTCTTTTTGTTTCTTTCTGATGTAACGAATCTTGGCTCCAAGGGTCTCACATTGTGTTCGGAGCGAATCGCGCTTCATTCTCGTGAGGGTGAACATCGTCAACTCCTCGGCTGTGGCACGAAGGGCCGCCTTGTCTTTTTCCACCTTTGCCTGCTGATAGTTGAAGTCGTGGGTCACCAGCTGCAACAGGCTGTCTGTCTTCGCCAACTCCTCCTGTGCCCTCTTCAATTCTATCTCCTGTTGAAGATGAAGGGCTTTCTTACGGGTGTCGATGGCGTTAGGATGCACTTTCCGCAACGAGTCGATACATGCCCTAGCCTCAGAATATTTCCCTTGCTCAAAAAGGGTATTGGCCTTTTGCAGCAGAAAATCAGCCTCATTCTGCTTGCTGGAATTGCTACAGGATATAAGCGCGAGGGTACATGTCAGGATAAAAAACAACTGTCTCATTATCTAATTTATTGGTTTCGGCTGCAAAATTACAAAAAATAATCGTATCTTTGCACCCAAGAAAGAAGAAATTACGATGAAATTATATAGCGATGAAGAATTAGCAGGCATTCTCGACCAGGATATATTCCACCAGATAAGCCAGGCGGCAGACCGTCTGGGACTCGAGTGCTATGTTGTGGGAGGCTATGTCAGGGATATCTTCCTTGAGCGTCCTTCAAACGATATCGACGTGGTAGTCGTGGGCAGCGGCATCAGTGTTGCAGAAGAACTGAAACGTATGGTGGGCCGTAAAGCTCATCTCAGCGTATTCAAGAACTTCGGCACTGCACAGGTGAAGTTCCGTGAGAAAGGGGTGGAGTATGAGGTGGAGTTTGTTGGCGCCCGTAAGGAGAGCTACAGCCACGACTCCCGTAAACCCATCGTCGAGGACGGCACCCTTGAAGATGACCAGAACCGCCGTGACTTCACTATCAATGCCATGGCGATATGCCTGAATAAGGACCGCTTCGGGGAACTCGTCGACCCCTTCAATGGTCTGGCAGATATTGAAGACGGCATCATCGCTACTCCCCTTGAGCCGGATATCACCTTCAGCGACGACCCGCTGAGGATGATGCGATGCATACGTTTCGCTACACAGCTGAATTTCCAGATAGAGGATGAGACATGGGATGCGCTCGTACGTATGGCCGACAGGATAAATATCGTCAGTGGCGAACGTATCAAGGACGAACTCAACAAGATTATCCTCGCCTCTCATCCCAGCATAGGCTTTGATTATCTCCAGCGCTGCGGCCTCCTGCAGATTATCTTCCCGGAGTTGGCTGCGCTGGATATCGTTGACCAGAAGAACGGACGTGCTCATAAGAACAATTTCTATCATACCCTCGAGGTGCTGGAGAATGTAGCCAAGGCAGCGCCCAATCCTGCGTGGGAGGATCACGATATGGCTCTGTGGCTCCGCTGGAGTGCTATCATGCACGACATAGGCAAGACAAAGTCGAAACGTTGGGACCCTGCCATAGGATGGACCTTCCATAACCATAATAATATAGGTGCAAGGATGGTGCCTCAGATTTTCCGTCGCCTGTCATTGCCGTTGGATATGAAGATGAAATATGTCCAGAAGCTTGTAGAACTCCACATGCGTCCTATCGCCATAGCCGACGAGGAGGTGACGGATAGTGCCGTACGTCGTCTGTTGAACGATGCAGGTGACGACATCGACGATCTGATGACTCTCTGCGAGGCGGATATCACCTCGAAGAATGAGGTGCGCAAAAAGATGTTCCTCGAGAATTTCCGTATGGTACGCGAGAAACTTACTGACCTGAAGGAGAAAGACTATAAGCGTCTGCTTCAGCCTGTCATCGACGGTAATGAGATTATGCAGCTCTTCCATCTCAAGCCCTCTCGCGAGGTGGGTGTCCTGAAACAGTTCCTGAAAGATGCCGTACTCGACAACAGAGTGGAAAACGAACGGGAACCCCTCATGGCGCTCCTTTTGGATAAGGCTAAACAGATGGGGCTGACTTGAAAATTATAAAACAACTAAAGAATAAAATTATGAAGAGACTACTGTTTGTATTATTCACTATTCACTATTCACTATTCATTTTCTCTAATCCTGTAGATGAACTGTTGGAGCGTATCGACAAGGGCGCTTCGGCAAAGTTCAAGACTGAACTCGTAAAGAGCCGGAAAGACTTCTTCGAACTCGACCAGCAAGCGGGGAAAGTCGTGGTAAGAGGAAACACATGGGTGAATATCGCTTCAGGTGTCAACTGGTATCTGAAATATTACGCTGGCATCCACCTCTCATGGAACCAGATGCAGGCAAAGATCCCCGCTGTGCTACCTGCTGTAACACAGAAGGAGCGCCATGAGACAGAGCTCACCCTGCGTTACGACTTCAACTACTGTACCTTCAGCTACTCCATGGCCTTCTGGGACTGGAAACGATGGGAGCAGGAGATCGACTGGATGGCACTTCACGGAGTAAACCTCCCGCTGGCCATCGTCGGTGAGGAGTGCGTATGGCGTAACATGCTCCTCAAACTCGGATATACAGAGGAAGAGGTGGGTAAGTTCATTGCCGGTCCTGCCTTCCTCGCATGGTGGGAGATGAACAACCTCGAAGGGTGGGGTGGACCGCTGCCTCTCTCTTGGTACACACGTCAGGAGAAACTGCAGAAACAGATCCTCGCCCGTATGAAACGCCTGGGCATGCACCCCGTATTGCCTGGCTATAGTGGCATGGTGCCTCATGATGCCAAGCAACGCCTGGGACTGAATGTTGCCGATGCGGGACTCTGGAACGGTTTCCAGCGTCCAGCCAACCTCCTGCCTACCGACTCCCGTTTTGCGGAGATAGCCAAACTCTATTTCGATGAGCTTACAAAACTGTTCGGCAAGGCCGACTATTACTCTATGGATCCCTTCCATGAGAGCAACGACGATGCCTCTATCGACTATGCCAAGGCTGGCGAGGCGATGATGCAGGCCATGAAACGTGTCAACCCCAAGGCCGTATGGGTCATCCAGGGATGGACAGAAAACCCCCGTCCTCAGATGGTGGATGGCATGAAGTCAGGCGACCTGCTCGTGCTCGACCTCTTCTCAGAATGCCGTCCGATGTTCGGTATCCCCAGCATCTGGAAACGCGACGAGGGCTATAAACAGCATCAGTGGCTCTTCTGCCTGCTCGAGAACTTCGGTGCCAACGTAGGCCTACATGGACGTATGGACCAGCTCCTCGAGAACTTCTACATATTACAAAGTCCAAAGTTCGAAGCTCAAAGTTCAAAGCTGAAAGGTATCGGCTTCACCATGGAGGGCTCCGAAAACAATCCCGTGATGTTCGAACTCATGAGTGAGCTCCCCTGGCGTCCTGAGAAATTCAAGAAAGAAGACTGGATCCGTCAGTATGTCAAGGCCCGCTATGGCGTGGAAGATCCCAATATCGAACGGGCATGGGTGATGCTTGCACGCGGCATCTACAACTGTCCTGTAGGCAACAACCAGCAGGGCCCTCACGAGAGTATCTTCTGTGGACGCCCCTCGCTGAACAATTTCCAGGCATCGTCGTGGTCGAAGATGAAAAACTATTATGATCCTGCGCATACGCGTGAGGCTGCCCGTCTGATGAACAGTGTGGCAGAGAAGTATCGTGGCAACAACAATTTCGAATACGACCTCGTGGATATCACCCGTCAGGCTCTTGCCGACCAGGCCCGTCTGCAGTATCAGCGTACTATCGCCTCCTACAAGGCTTTTGCACGTAGTGAGTTCGAGAGTGACTACCGCAGATTCCTCTCCATGCTCCTCATGCAGGATAAGCTCCTCGGCACCCGTCCGGAGTTCCGTCTGGGCCACTGGACTCAGGCAGCTGCCGACTGTGGCACTACAGCCGACGAGAAGCGTCTCTATGAGTGGAACGCCCGAGTTCAGATCACCACCTGGGGCAACCGTTACTGTGCCGATACCGGTGGTCTGCGCGACTATGCCCATAAGGAGTGGCAGGGACTGCTCAAGGACTTCTATTATGTCCGTTGGAAGACCTATTTCGATGCCCTCTCAGCGCAGATGGCTGCCCAGATGAAACCTCAACGCGAACTCCTCGGAGGTGGTCCTAATGCCACGAAGACAGCTGCAGAGCTCTTCCAGATGGCGCTGCCTCAGGAGGTTACCGTCGACTGGTACGCCATCGAGGAACCTTGGACCCTTGATCATACCCCTTACACCTCCGCTCCCGAAGGTTCTCCCGTCGACATCGCCCATGAGGCCATGGCTCTCCTCACCGCCCAATAAAATATTTTTTATTTTTTATTTCTTTATTTTTTATTTGAATATGGCTTCAAGTCAACGATTACTCAGTCTCGACATCCTCCGCGGCATCACCGTCGCAGGCATGATTCTCGTTAACAACGGCTGGGGAGAGTCGTTCGAGATGCTCCGCCACTCCAAGTGGAACGGCATGACTCCCTGCGACCTCGTCTTCCCCTTCTTCCTCTTCATTATGGGTATCTCATGTTACCTCTCACTGGTGAAGTCGGAGTTCAAACCCACGGCTCCCGTTATCCGGCGTATAGTAAAGCGCACGGTATTGCTATTCGTCATCGGACTGTTCATCAACTGGTTCGACCACGCCATCGAGGGCGACCTCCTCTGTTTCGGACATCTCCGCATCTGGGCTGTCATGCAGCGTATTGCCCTCTGCTACGGCATTGTGTCGCTCTTCGCACTTTTCTGTAATCATAAGTACACCATTCCCGTGATAGTCATCCTCCTGGCGATATACACTGCGATACTCGTCTTCGGCAACGGCTATGCAGAGGATGCCGACATCAATATCCTGGCTCAGGCCGACCTGAAGCTCTTCGGCTATGATCATATCTATCATAAGAGTCCTGTCGATCCTGAGGGGCTTATGGGTACGATATCCTCTGTGGCTCATGTGTTGCTGGGATTCTACTGCGGTATGCTTATCCGTAAGAAGGAGACAGTAAGCGATAAGGTCATCGCCATCTTCGTTGTCGGCACGGTGCTTGTCATCGGAGGTTACCTGCTCTCCTACGGTCTGCCTCTCAACAAGCGCATTTGGAGCCCCAGCTATGTCCTTATGACCTGTGGTCTGGCATCGCTGCTTCAGGCCTTCCTGATGTATGTCATCGATATCTGTCAGAAGAAGTCGTGGACCACCTTCTTCCATGTCTTCGGAGTCAATGCCCTCGCCCTCTACGTGTCGAGCGAGCTCCTGGCCATCCTCCTGGGAAATATCGGATTCTCGGAGACGGTATATAATGGCATCCATGCCGTAATTGATCCCCTGAAGTGGGCATCATTGGCATACGCCATCTATTTTGTTCTCCTCAACTTTGCTATCGGATATTTCCTCTACCGCAAGAAGATATACATTAAATTATAATAAAAAGAATATCAGTTTCTCAATGAGAAACAAAGGAAACCGGCTGTCAGAATAAACTCTGGCAGCCGGTTTTGATTTAGAGATTGCTTAGCCCCATACAGGATGTTGCTCCGAGGGCTGTGAGAATTGCTGTTGCGATGCTCGCTACGAGCTGCACGATCCACTTGAGGGTTTCCTTCTTCGTCATGATAAGCCTCCTCTCTTATTAATTTCCGGTCTCGAATCCACCGCTACCGACATTACTGCCGTTCTTGGTGAATACCTTGGTGGCAGACTCGCTGGATGTGCCGTTCTTGATGGCGATTGCCTTCACGGTAGTGGTATCACTAAGGGTGATTGCCTCGCTGTACAGGCTGCTCTCTGCGTTAGGAGCTGTGCCGTCTGTGGTGTAGCGAATCTCAGCTCCTGCAGGACCGCTAATCGTCACCTGGGTTGACTCATCGAATGGCGTCTCACCACTAATCACCGGTGCCTCTACGGTCTCTGAGCCTGTGCCTGAGCCTTGCTCTGAACCAGAGCCCTGATTCTGCTCACCATTCTGCTCGTTCTCCTCGTTGTCCTCAACCTCACCAGAGGTACTTGTTACTCGCTTTACCTCTTCACCGTTGCGGTCGTAACAGGTAATCTGGATACTGGTAGCAGCCAGTTCGTCTTTCAGGCCAACACTTGGAGTGAAAATGATGCGGCGGCTCTTAATCAGTCCGGTCTTCACGTCCTCGACCTTCTCAACTGCTTTAGAACGCAGTCCGAATCGCATTGATCCCAGTCCGGGCAGCGACACAGCGTGTCCTTCTGTAGCCCAAGCCTTGATTACCTCGCCGGCTGCATCCCAGCAGGCCTTCATCACTCCCTGGCTGACGCCGCTGCGCAGGGCAGCCTCGCGGATTACCTTCGACTGACTCAGTGTGGAGTACATCTCGGGCTTCATCACATAGCGGTAAACGCCAGGTTCATTCTCATCCTTTGTAAACTTCAGCAGCCTCTCTACTGCCTTTACTTTAAGTGCCATAAAAACTAAAAATTTTAAGGGTGTAAATGTTTTTCCGCGTCCTTAAAACCTTTTCCTTTCTGCCTCGTTTTGCGGTATGCCTATGAAAAACTTCCTCGTCGACTAAGAAAAATTTACTCGTCAGTTATGCCGCAAATTTTGCTGCTTTATGTCGTGTTTGCAACTATGTTGCAAAGGTACGAATTTTTCTTGAATTATGCAAATTTTTCGGCAATTATTTTTCAAAAAATGTAGGTTTTTCACTTTTTCAGTTTTTCACTTTTGACATCTGTGTTTTTCAATTAACCAGATATGGTATTATATAATTTATATATATTTTAATATATATAAATTTAAAATTACATATTACTTGTTTACATTACACCACTTCAAAATTATCTCAAAACCTAAATGTCAAAAGTGAAAAAGTGAAAAAGTGAAAAAAATTATCAAAATCCTTGGAGGTAATGAGAAAAATAACTATCTTTGCATCGTGAAATGTTCGTCACGATATTCTCGTCACGAGAAGTTCGCGATAAAGAATGTAATATTAAAATAGATACAAGATGGCAAGAAAGAAAAAGAAAGTGCTTGAAAATCCCTTTGTTTATCAGGGTTATGAGAATCCCAACTACTTCTGTGACCGCACGGAAGAGACAGAGAACGTCCTTTCTGCTCTTCGAAATGGACGTAATATAACGTTGATTTCTCCACGAAAAATCGGTAAAACGGGACTGATTAATCATGCTTTTTACTGCATTAAAGAGCAGGAATCCGATGTGATATGCATCTATATTGATATCTTTTCTACTAATACTCTTCAGGATTTTGTAGAAATGATCAGTAAGGCGGTCATTGAGGATGCACTCAGTAGGGAGAAATCTTTCATGACCAAGGTACTTGATTTCTTCAAAGGTCTGCGTCCCACTATTACGCCAGACCTGCTGACAGGCATGCCAACGGTATCCGTCAGTGTGGTTCCTGTTCAGGCAGAATATACGTTGAAGAGCATTTTCACCCATCTTGAAAGTCTGAACAAGAGGGTCTATCTGGCTATTGACGAGTTTCAGCAGATTACGGAATACCCAGAAAAGGGCACAGAGGCCCTATTGCGTTCATACATTCAGTTCGTGCATAACGTCAGGTTCATTTTCTCTGGCAGCAAGAAGCATCTGATGGAGGAAATGTTTTGTTCGCCCCAAAGGCCCTTTTATCAGAGCACACAGATCATGGAGTTGAATCCCCTGCATGAGGAAATCTACTTTGATTTTGCCAACAGATTCTTTGAGGCCAAGAAGGGCAGCATTACGCGAGAACTGTTCCACAGCCTTTATCAACGGTTTGACGGCTATACCTGGTATATTCAGGCTGTGATGCACCGCCTTTATGAACAAGAGAAACACGTAAGCACAGAGTCGCAATTGTCTGATGCCATCTTGTTCCAAATCAACACGATGTCATCCTACTATCAGACGTTGACCACATTTCTTACCGACAATCAGTTCAGCCTTCTCAAAGCCATCGCTTCGGCAAGAATTGTCCCTCAGCCTCAGAGCATGGATTTTATTCTGCGCTATTCGCTGCCGAATGCCAGTAGTGTCAAGTCTGCCCTTGAGGTGTTGACAAAAAAGGATCTTGTATATCATACCTCAGAGGGCTATATCATATACGACAGATTCATGGGCCTTTGGCTCTGCAGGATATGAAGTGACATCTGTGTCAATGATTCATGCTAGTCATGGGGACAGGTGCTTGGGTATAGCCCAGAATCTGTCCCCATGTGACGAAATATTTAATCGATAGAAGTTCTTATGATTCTATTTTGACACTATTTTATTGCAAAAGATTCTATACATTGTTATAGAAGATTTGTAAACATATAAAGTTGTTTACAAACTTTTGGCGTAAGCAATGATTCTTGACATTCTTTAACTACAGAATTCTTCCCGTTCATCATAGAATGAGCGGGATTTTTCGTATATTTGCATCCCCAATTTTGGAGCAGGTATAAGAACGAGGTAAAAAGAGAATATGACAATAGAAGACTCGATTATAAAACCATTACAAGATAGCATCGATGGCACAGGGCAGTTAATGCGCTTCCCTATGACACAGACTGCCAGGGAGGTAGTACGACATGGCGACGCTGCAGAGCTGCACCAGCAAATGGAGCCGTTCTACGAGATGTGGGTAGAAGACTCGCCACGTCTCGACTGGACATCACGTAGCATTATCAGCGATATAGCACAGATTGACCCGATGTTTGGCGCGTGGGCCTCTCAGCAGGACTTGATGAAGATGGCTCGGGCCTGGGCTGTGAGAGGCGCTGGCGAAGAGATGCTGACGCTGTTGTGTTGCATGATTCATAGCGACAACTATGAACCCTATTGTGGCGAAAGCACTTACGAGGAAGTGACTGAGGAGTTGCGCTATCAGCGAGTGAACGGCAATAGCGGCAGTGGTGAGATCTATGCGCTGCTGCATGCCTTCATCATTATTGTAATGTCACCGCCACGATTTGGCAAGCGCAAGGATTTGTTTCGGCTGATGAAGATGCACTGGGACTTCCTGCGTCATATATATTGCGTGATGACGGGTAGCATCATCGGACTGGGTTTTGCTAATTTCGTCAGTCTGGCTAATAATCTGAAGACAGCCAAATATCATCCTTACCTGCATCTGGTGTACTGGTTCCTTGCTGATAACGCCGACACGCTTTGTGCCAAGAAACAACAGAAGGGAATGGTTAAGGCTTTGGCTGCACTCGATGAGATTATGGATAAGACGGATTCGAACCACGAACTCGACGAGCTGTGCCAGATGCTATTCCCTGAAGAGGTGAAGGAGATGCTGACAAAGCATCCCAAGACACCTTACCGGCAGCTGGAAACGGAGAACCATGTTTTGAAGGTGCAGAACATCGAACTGAAGGTAGAGAATACGGTGCTGAAGAAGGAACACAGCCAATTGCGGCAGCAGATGATGGTGCTGAGAGAGGAGCATGATGAATTGATGCGGCAGGTAGAGCGGAAGCAAGACGAGATAGCCCACGAGGTGGCTCTTCAGTTCCAAAAAGCTGTGGTGGAAGATGCCATTCCCTTCAAGGAAATCGAAGAGGAACTGCTGGCACTCTCTCCCAAACTAATCAGCATTGTATGGCCTATCCTGAACGAGATGCTTGGTGGCAATGACGTGTGGCAGAAGCACTTCAAGAGTCTTCGTGCCAAGGTTCGTAAGCGTGAGAAAGAGAAGGAGACTCCTACTGTGGACGCACGACAGATTTTTCAGATAGGCGACAGTCCTCAGTATGATGAGAATAAGGAATAAACGGAATGATTGATTATGGCAATAAGAATCATTCAAAAGGGCAATAATGCCCTGTACGTAGAACGCAGGGCACAGAATGTGGAGGACGATGGACGAGAAGTCATCCAGGAGGGCGAGAACCCACGATATGAGGAGTATGCAGGAACAGTAGCACCACACTTTCCGCTTAACAAAACGGAAGAAGAGGGGCAACGGCTCTATGAGTTGCTGATACGTGAGCACTTTATGGCCCGCGACACAGAAATGGACTGCTGGCTTTTTACGATGGGCTACTCGAAGCAGCAGCCAGCCCAGTGGAAACCCATCCAATGGTTGAAGAACGTGCAGTTGGCTCAGGAATTGCTTCGCGGCATTCACGGCAACCTGCTTGAGACAAAGGAACTGACCGTGCAAGGCATGACAGAACTGGCAGAGCAATGTTTCGTGAAAGACGGCAAACCGATGAAATTGGCTAAATTTAAGGCAGAGCAGTCGTGGGATAGCGACATGCTACAGAATTTCTTCCGACCTAATCCGACTTTTTAGAAAACACCTTTACGGATAGGCTTTTGCCTCTGTTTTAACCCGACTATTTCCGACTTGGAATGGTCGGGCTTTTGTGTATAATAAGCTGATTGACAATAAGATATATTTCTTACCTTTGCATCGCAATCCAATCCTAGAGGGGTGAGGAATCCGAATCCCAATGGTGGGTGATTGCGGTGTTGTTTGACATATTGACACAACGAAATTGAGAATCCTTTTTTTTCTACTCATAATTTTTGAATCTCGCACATACGCATGTACGGGTACATTATCTAATTTTTAAAGGATATGAAAGAAGAAAGACAAAATAATGATTTGATGCGTCGGGCTGTGCGACACCTGCTGGTGACGGATGACGACGTTATGAATGAGGCGGAGCGCATTGTGGGGCACACCCTGCAGCGCGAAAACCAAGGTGACAACGGATGCCTGACGGTGACGGAGATTGCCAGGGAGCTGGATATGGAAGCCAGAGACCTGAATTCGTTTCTCCGCGACATGGGCATCCAACGATGGAAGCAAGGTCAGTACAGGCTCACTCCCCAATATGAGGGCAGAGGGCTGACACACGACAGGCTTTTCATCTACTACTCAACGAAGGACGGGAAAAAGAAACGTCAGACCTATCTCGTCTGGACTCCCAAAGGTCAACGATTTATCATGAATATGATAGGTAAGGAATTAAAGATAAAGGAAAAGGAAAAACGAATTTAACTGTTTAAAATTATGGAAGCAACAGTAAGAATTATTAATCAGTCGGATCTGATTACTCGTCAGTATATCGACAAGAAGACGGGCGAACAGAAGGTTATCAACTCTGTGATGCTTAAGTTGACGGACGGAACGGATTCTTTCCTCGGAGAAATTACGGGCGAAAGAGCAGTGAATTGTCCGAAGTTCGATCCTCAGCACCAGTACAAGGTGCAGTGCTCTATGGTGGTACGTGAGTGGAACTCGCAGCAGACCGGCGAGGCGATGCAGGCTACTACGATTTACGTAGATAAGATTGGTTTGAAATGACTTTAGAATTTCTTGAACTTATGGAAGAGATTAAGAGACGGAAGTTGCAGAAGTCGTTCAAGTCGAACACCCGTATCTATGATGACGGTTCGATTGAGGTTGACCCACAGGCTCAGGGCGAGCCAAGTCAGAAAGACGTGAAGAAGGTGGGTAAGTCAAAAAGGTACGTTACCAATGGTAAGAACCCGCTGACGTGTGTAGAACTGAAATGTCCTGAGGATGTGCCGGACAAGGCGGCCTTCTTCCACAAGGAGCTGGCAAAGCTGACGAAGGATATTCAGATCGAGGAACCTACCTTGCCGAAAGGCGAGTATCTGGTAAACAAAGACAGGCTGAAGGTCTGTTTTGTTAAAGACGAGCAGAAGGTTATTGCCTGGCTCACATTTGAGGTAGAAGGAATATTGGACGTAAGGAAGCAGTTGTACCAGTTAACAAGTGAGATTGATAAATGTTTTGTTATCAACGAAGCTTCGGTCTGCCCACAGAGATAGTGACGGCAGAAGGGTTTAGGGCGCTAATCACGGCGCCCCAGACCTTTAAACTCGTAAAAGAGGCCCGTGAGGCTCTTGCCAAAGGCGACAAGAAGACCTACGATGCCAAGAAGAAGAGTCTGCCCTTCGTGATTTTCATCGCCACCTACGATGAGTCGGAGAAGGTCTTTGAGAATAAGAAGACCGGTGAGAAAACCACTAGGAAAGGACTCTGGCGCAATCAGAAGCATTGCCGGTTGAACGGCTTGTGCGTGATAGACTTTGACCATATCGAGGGCGATGTCCGCAAGGTGTGGGAAGAGGCATACGGCAAGCTGAGTGAGGAGGATAAACGAAGAATCCTCTTTGTGTTCGTAACGCCTTCGGGACATGGATTGAAGGTGGTGTTTATCGCCGATGCGGCGGTAGGCAACCTGATAGACAACCAGAAGGTATTCTCTCTCAAGTTAGGTTTGAACCCGGATGAGGCGTGTAAGGATGCAAGTCGCGGGGCATTCCTGACTGCTATTGAAGATGTTATCTTATTAGACGAAGAAAGACTGATAAATTATGAAAGTGAAGAGTTTGGCAGGAAATATGATGCTGAGTATCACTCTGGTCATAGTGCTCCTACTAAGACTGCTGCTGTGGCCGATAAGAAAGCTGGACAAAGGTCTGAGACTGTCGGGGCGGTGGATGATAAGGAAGTGGTGACGTATAACGATGTACCCATCTCGAAAATCATCGAGGCGTGGATGGAGGGGAGAGATCTGACCAATAAACGCCATGATACCTTGGTGGAGTTGAGTGATCATCTGAGGTATCTGATAGGTAAGAATCCTACGAAGATAACCGAGGTGGTGATGTCGCTGCCATGGGTACAGGACCTTGCTTCCGAAGGTGAGGATGTGGCTGGGACTGTCAGTTCGATTATGGGCTGGCGGTACAGGCAGAAGAAACCGGATGAAGTGATGGAGGCATTGAGGAAGAGCGGGGCTCTCACACAGGGGACAGGCACCCAGTGCTCCGCAAGCTACGCACAGATGAGCCAGGCCCCATGTGAGAGTTCGGATGTCTATGGAGTGCTGCCGCTGGATAAGTGGGCGGAGGAACTGCTGGAAATGGCAGAGGAGTTCCCTTGTATGAAGGAGCTGTTTCTGAATGTTCATCCGCATAAGTTGGCGGCGGTGTGGTTCTCAAGTGCAGCGCTGTTCGGGACGCTGATGACTCGTGCCTGGTATCATTTCTGGTATGAGCCGGAGATTATCAGAAGGCTTAATTACAGCATCTTCATCATCGGTGACCCGGGTGCGGGTAAGAATATTGTGGAGAAATTCTACAAGAAGATTGCCGACCCGATGATTCAGTCAGACCAGTGTCTGATAGATGCGGTAAACCGATATAAGGAAGGCCGCACGGAGCGTAGTACATCGACAAAGGCTCAGAAGGGTGAGGCTCTGAAGAGGCCTGTAGTCGGAATCCGTGTTCACCCTGCCCGTACTGCTACCGGTGAGTTTATCCGCCACATGAATGCCGCTGTAGAGACAATCCAAGGCCAGCCCCTAAACCTCCACATGTTCTCGTTTGATGCAGAGCTGGATAACGTTACCAAGCAGAACAAGGGCGGTGACTGGAAGGACCGCGAGATATTGGAACTGAAGGCTTTCCACAACGAGCAGGACGGTCAGATGTATGCCAATCAGGAATCAGTGACAGGTATGTTCAACGTATTCTGGAACTTCATCTACACCGGCACTCCATACGCCCTGCACCGTAAGGTGAATCAGCGTAATTTCGGTACGGGAATGTCAACCCGCCTTGCCGTGATACCATTGCCCGACAAGGGTATGGCAAAGCGGCACCAGCAGGTTGATCCTAATGCCAATGAGACACTAAGAACCTGGGCATATCGTCTGGATAGGGTAGAGGGGGAAATCCCCATCGAGCCGCTGAACGATGAAACCTACGATTGGCAGACAGCTCGCATGGAGATTGCTGAGTTTAACGGCGACAAGGCTGATAGAACTCTTCTAAAGCGTATCCCATATTACGGCATCGGCATCTCATTGCCCTTTATCCTGATGCGTCATTGGGATGAGTGGCAGGAATCCAAGACCCTGACTATGGATGACAGGGATAAGCGTCTTTGTAGATTGGCTATGGAGATACAATATCGCTGCCAGCAGTTCTTCTTTGGCGAGATGGCATTCAACTATTTTGCTGATCAGAACAAGGAGTTCGTAGTAAGGAAGCGCAGTACCCGCTACAGTGAGTGCTTCCGTAAGTTGCCCGATGAGTTCAAGACGCAACAATTCATGGAGGTGTTTGGCTGCTCCAGTCCTACGGCATCGAGAGCCATCATCCGCTTCCAGGATGATCACGTCATCGAGAAGGTGAAGTACGGATTGTATCGGAAATTAGTGAATGAGTTGCCCTAAGGGGGTGACTCTTCACTTTTTGAGGACTCTGAGGTTTTTCACTTTTTCACTTTTTCAGTTTTGACATTTAAGTTTTCTAATTTTGTAATTATCATGAGTTTACCAAGAGGAATTCGTAATAACAACCCACTGAACATCCGCAGAAGCAAGGATCAGTGGAAAGGTCTCGCAGATGCACAGACTCCCTCGATTATTTCGCCATGTTGCGAGGGTGGGAGATGTGCCGTAATGATGCGATAAGGTAAGCTACTCTAATTTAAGTTTCGCCTTAGCCGAATCGATACTATTTTGAAGCTGGAGAATCTTGTTGAAGCTTGGTTCTGTGGATTCTTCTTCAGACATGCCTTTGTCGATTTGCTCTCGCTGCTCCCGATAAGCGTCAATCTCCTTGTCGCTGATTTCCATCATCTGCTTGCACTGGGCATACTTTTGCCGCATCGTCTTCGTCAGTCCGTCGCTCAAGATCGCAAAACCCTTGTAGTCGAAGTCAAGGGTACCCTTTAAGGTGTCAAACGGATTTCCGACATTGATTTTATTGAACACGGAGTCGCAGACCTGTGTCTTGTACACCTTACGAATCATATAGAAATCTGCCACATTCTCGGTAAAGAGCACGTTGCCTACGGTATTGATGGTCTCGATGCTAGACGAGAAGATGCGCTCTGTGGTTTCGGTATATTCAAGCCAAGGTGTAAGAACAATCATTTTGAGCACCAGCTTGTCTAACATGGTGGTGTCTTCCGCTATCTGCCGCTGAATAAGCATCGATTGATGGATAGCCGAGTCGCACTCTTCTACCGCCTTCAGCGAGTTGTACATATCGTACATCACCATCATCACTATCTCGTGCTTCTCAGCTTGTTTCTTCTTATAGTCGATGATACCCGCAGTACCGAAGGTGAGTGCGATGGACACTGTGGTGGCGAAGAGCGACAGCAGGAACTGCTTCAAAGAAGCCATTCCGCTACCCGTCTTCAGACTCTTCGGAGTATGTAGCTTGACGTTCATTTGGAAAATTACTTATTCAACAGTTGCTCCAGACGCTTGTGCAGAGGCTTGCCACGAAGGCCGCGATCGATAATCTTACCCTGCGGGTCGATAAGGATATTGTCGGGGATGCCGTCAATCTTATAGATTGGAGCAGCAGCACACTCCCAGCCTTTAAGGTCGGAAATCTGCAGCCACGGCATCTTCAGCTGTCCGATGGCCTTTACCCAAGCCGCCTTCTTCTGGTCGAACGACACACCGATGACCTCAAAGCCCTTGTCGTGGTATTTATTGTACGCCTCGAGCACATTAGGCATCTCGGCACGGCATGGACCGCACCATGACGCCCAGAAATCCACAAGCACATACTTACCCTTGCCAACAAGCTCGCTTATCTTATGCATCTTGCCGTCGGGGTCGGCCATCTCCAGGTCGGTAAACTGCTGGCCGATGAAGGCTGTCTTTGGGCTGTCCTTGGGCTTCATTATAGATTCTATATAGTCTCTCGACCTCTTCAGATAAGGATGGTTGGCAAACACCACGCCCTCCTTCACAAGATCATCGTATGCCTCAATGCCATTTTCGAAGAAGTATAATGAACTGAATGCTACGGGTATCAGCGAATTGCGCTCCTCTTCAAACACCTTGGTGGCAAAGGCTTGCATACCGTCAATCACCTTGTTCATCTCGTCCATGAGCTCTTCGCTATGCGCCTCCATCTCTGCCTTTGTCATATTGGCCACCTTGGCTTCAAATCTCCTTTGGGGGATATCTATTTCATGGTTAAGCTTTGCAAGACGCTCATTCAGGGGAGAGCCTTTCAGGGTACTGTCGTTGAAGTTGATGATGACGGGTGTGCCATCATTGAAGAATTCAATCGCCAAATTCCCATCTTGTGCCCTGACTTCCATCAGGGCGTCCTTGTCGGCAGTGCCAGAGAAGTCGAACTTACCCCCGGCAACAAGTGTGCTGTCGATATTCTTTTCTGTCAACTCGTCTTTCAGATAGACCTTCTTCCCGTTTGCAGCGTATGTCCCGCTTACGGTATACTTCACCTGTGCCGTTGCTGACACAGCTGCGATAGCGAATGTAGCTACAAAGAGAACTTTCTTCATCGTTTACTCCTTTTAGTAATACAAGGTGTCATTATTTTATGCCACCGCCCAGAGCAATGTAAAGGGCGATGATGGCCTGGGTACCATTGTACATGTTGGATACTTCGTTGAGCTGTGCGCTAAGCAGACTCTCCTGTGCAGTAAGTACCTCAAGGTAGTTGGCTTTACCATTATCCATCAGCTCGTGAGTTCCGATGTAGGCATCATGGAGCACCTGTACCTGACGATGGTAATACTGGTGCTTGTCGCGTGAAGCCTGGCAGTCGGCAAGAGCCTCGTTAACCTCGTTGCCGGCATCAATGACGGTCTGCACGTATTTCTTCTGCAGATCCTCCTCGGTGAGCTTCTGTATCTTATAGTTTGCCTTGATAGATCCACGGGCGAAGATTGGTTGTGTGAGAGAGCCGATAGCATTCCACAGGAACTTACCCGGATCGACGATTATACCATTGTTGTTGGTCCATCCTGCCGATCCCGACAGTGTGATGCTGGGGAAGAAGGCTGCACGTGCACTCTGGGTGTTATAGAAAGCCTCCTCCATTGTAGCGTTAGCCAGACGGATGTCCGGACGACGCTCGAGCATGTTGGCAGATACACCTATCTTCAGAAATTGTTTGTCGAACACACGCTGGCCTGTGTCGCCCTCTGCCTGAGGATGATGCAGGGCAGAGGTACCCCATTTGCTGCGCTCTACATGCTGAGGTGTGACACCCAGCAGACGGCAAATCTCGTTCTCGGTGGAACGGATGGTGCGGGCAATGTCGACAATCTGAGTCTTTACGCTCAGCCATGACGACTCCAGCTGGTTTACAGCAGTGCTGTATGCCTGGCCGTTCTCCCACAGTGCCTTCTGCGTGTCGAGAGATGCTCCCCAGAGGCTGTCGGTCATATTGAGAATCTCCAGCTCGCGGTCGAGCATCTGCAGCCTGTAGTAAAACTGTGCAGTTGTGGAGATGAGGTTGGCACGTGTGGCCTCCTCAGTGAGCTGAGACTGAAGGAGCACAGCCTTGGCGGCACGTTTCTTGCTGGTAATGGAACCGAACACATCAAGATCCCATGACGCCTGCAACTGCAGATTGTAAGTCTTCGTGGGCTTGGCACCGTCGAAGCTGGATAGAGAGCCCTGTGGTGCAAAAGCAAGCGAGGGCAGGTATGCCAGACGTGCTGCTGACAGTGAGGCCTGACTCTTCTCAACAGCGATACGGGCAGAGTTGAGGTCGACATTGTTGGCCAGCACCTGATCGATGAGCTGCTGGAGCAATGGGTCGGTGAAGAACTCGCGCCACGACATCTCTGCTATCGAGGAATCGGTATTCTGCGATGCAATATTATCTCCGAAGACATCACTGGGCGTGTCTGTCTTCTGCTCATATTTATTATATAGGCCGCAGCCCGTGAGTGACATACCCACGGCTGCAACTGCGATGATATTCTTGATTTTCATAATTCTATCTTTATTCAGATTTTTCTGAGCTTTCGACTTTCACTTCTTTTCCTTGGAATTTCTCATGTAGTTTCTGGAACACGATGAAGAAGGCGGGTACGACGAAGAGCAGGGCGACAGTACCGATGCTCATACCGCCGATTACACCGAGGGCGAGGGCACGGTTACCATTGGCACCGGCACCACCTTCGATGACGAGGGGTATCATACCGATAATCATCGTGGCAACAGTCATCAGAATCGGGCGCAGACGCTCCTTACAAGCCTCGAAGGCGGCTTCGGGAATACTCAGGCCCTGGGCACGGCGCTCGGTGGCAAACTCGGTAATCAGGATGGCCGTCTTAGCCAGCAGACCAATCAGCATGATGACACCCGTCTGCAGGTAGATATTGTTGTCCATGCCGGGCAGTCCAAGCATATTGCCGAGATATGCAAACACGAAGGCACCCATCAGTCCGAACGGAACGCTGAAGAGCACTGCCAACGGTGTGAACCACGAGTTGTAAAGCGAACCCAGAATGAGGTAAATCAGAATGACACAGATGACATAGATCAAAGACGTGGCATCGGAGTTCGCTGTCTCCTCGAGTTCGCGCGACATACCGCTGTATTCATAGGTAGCAGTTGCAGGCATCTCCTTCTTAAACACCTCGGCAATGGCCTTGTGGGCATCGCCCTCGGTATAGCCGCTGCCAGTCTGAATGTAGCAGGTGATGCTCTGGAACAAGTTGAAGTGCTCGATGTTGGCAGGGCCTACAATCTGCTTCAGCGTGACGAACTCAGAGATAGGAGCCATCTTGCCGCTTCCCACCTGCACAAAGATGTTGTTCAACGATTGTGGGTCGAGGCGGTATTCGGGCGATGATGCTGCCATGATGCGATAGACCTTACCAAACTGGTTGAAGTTGCCGATATAGGCACCACCGCAGAAGGTACCGAGTGTGTTAAGTACGTCGGCTGGCGACACACCGGCACGGTCGCACTGGGCAGCATCGACATTGACCTGATACTTCGGGAAGCGCTCTGAATAGGTTGACGAGGCGGAGGCTACCTCCGGTCGCTCAGACAGCTTGGCCAGGAAGTGGTCGGTCTGTTTGGCAAATTCCGACAGGTTGCCGTCGGTGGGATCCTCCACCACCAGGCTCACACTGTTGCTAGTACCATAGCCTGGAATCTGTGGCATCTCGAATGGCATCACCCGCACATCCTTGATCTCCTGACAGGCAAAGTAGAAACGATACATGACGAGTGTCAGCAGGTGGTTGATGCCTGGACGTTCGTCCCAGTTCTTCAGACGCACTACCATTGTGGCATAGTTGGAACCGGCACCCGACAACATACCGTAACCGCAGCATATAGCGAAACTCTCCAGTTCGGGAATCTCCTTTACTTTCGCCTCCACCTGCTTCATCATCTCGCGGGTCTGCTGCAGTGTGCTACCTTCAGGTGCTTGCAGTTCTGCTAAGAACACTCCCTGGTCTTCCTGTGGCACGAGGCCTGAAGGCAGGTTCTTCATGAAGAACACCAGCAGCACGGCTGTCAGTGCCAAAATGCTCCAGGCCATGACAGGGCGCTTGATGAACTTCTGAACACTCTTGCTATACTTATTATATATAGCACTGTAGCTGGCATTGTAGGCTTTCTTTGTATAATAAGTCAGACCCTTGCCCTCCTTCTTGCCTTCGGTGACGCGCATCATGATGGCACACAGTGCAGGACAGAGCGTAAGAGCCGACACACACGACAGACCCACACTGGAGGCAATCGTTATACCGAACTGGGTGAAGAAGGTGCCCGACGTACCAGGCATAAATGTCACGGGGATGAACACCGCCATGAATACCAAGGTACACGAAACCACAGCTACCGACACCTCGTTCATCGCCTGACGGGTGGCTTCTCGGGCATCGCTGATGCCACCCTCCATCTTCGCCATGACGGCCTCCACGACTACGATGGCATCGTCGACCACCGTACCGATGGCCAGCACCAGGGCAAACAGCGTCAGGATGTTGAGCGAGAAGCCTGCCAACGAAACGATGGCAAACGTGCCCAACAGCGATACGACAATCGAGATAGAGGGGATGATGGTAGCTTTGAAGTTCTGCAAGAAGAAGAACACCACGAGTACCACGAGGATTATGGCGATGACAAGTGTCTCGACCACATTGTGGATGGCGGCGAACAAGAAGTCGTCGCTGGTCATCAGCGTGACGAACTCCAGGCCGGCAGGCATCGACTCCTTTAACTCTTCAAAGGTCTTGTTGATGCTGGCATTGACCTGGGTGGCATTGGCACCAGGTGCCGCGAAAACCATGAACATAGCACCAGGACGGTCCTGGATGTTAGAGGTGAAGTTGTAGCTCATAGCACCAATCTTCACTTCGGCCACATTGCTTAGGTGCAGCATGCCGCCGCCACTGGTGCGTAGCACGATGTCGTTGAACTCCTCGACTGTCTTCAGTGTACCCTTGTACTGCATGGAGTATTGGTAGGAGTTCTTCGACTGTTCGCCCAAGGAACCCACAGCCGACACGAAGCTCTGACCGCCGATGGCGGTGAAGATGTCGTTAGGCGTCAGGCCGTATTGGGCCATCACGTCGGGCTTCAGCCAGATGCGCAGGGCGTAGGTGTTACCCATGCTCTGCACGTTACCCACACCGGTTATACGCATCAGTCGCGGCTTGACGTTGATGTCGACGTAGTTCGATACGAAGTCTTCGTCATACTTACCGTCAGCACTCTTCACGGCGAATATCTGTAGGATGTTGTTCTGTCGTTTCTGCACAGTCACACCTATCTTATTCACGTCGGCAGGCAGCAACGCCTGTGTACGGGTCACGCGGTTCTGCACGTTCACCGTTGCCATGTCGGGGTCGGTGCCCTGCTTGAAATAGACGGTAATCTCCGCATCACCGTTGGAGGATGCCTTAGAGGTTATATAGGTCATGTCGGGCACACCGTTGATGGCCTCTTCGAGTGGCTGGATGACCGACTTCATCACCGTGTTCTCGTCAGCACCGCTGTAGCTTGTGGTGACCATCACCGTAGGAGGTGCTATATCCGGATACTGCTCCACTGGCAGCGTACTCATCGAGATATAGCCCACCAGCGCTATCACTATTGAGATGGCACATGCCATCACATATTTATTGATGAATATATTATTTTTCATACTCGTGCGGTAGCAAATTATTCACTCTTCAATTCTTAACTTCTTCCGCAGGGAACAGCACCTTCATTCCCTCCGTCACATTGTTGGCACCAGTAGCCACAATCACGTCGCCCTCGTTCAGACCGCTGGTCACGATAAAGTCCTTACCGTTACCCGTATCTGCTGTGGTCACCTCGACAGCTGTTGCTGTGCTGTCAGCCTTTACCTTATATACCTGTGCCTTGTCCTGCAAGCGTACTACGGCATACTGTGGAACGACCATCACGCCCTTTTCGGCAAAGTTCATCACGATGGTACCCTGTATGCCAGAGTACAGATGACCTTCCGGATTAGGGAACGACACCTTGCTGGTCAGCGAACCTGTGCTGGCATTAACGACACCTGTCATGCTGACAACGTGACCCTTGTGCGGATACTCCGTACCGTTTTTCATGATAAACGTGACGGGTGGCAACTGGTTAATATACTTGTCCACATCAGCAGCCTTCATGCCTTCTTTAACCATGGCTTCTACAATAGCCTCCGTCACCGAAAACTCCGCATACATCGTGGTATTGCCGCTCAGCAGGGTGAGCTGCGTCATCGGTGACACTTGATCGCCTGTACGTACGGGAATCTCGCCTATTACTCCCGACACAGAAGCTGTAATAGTACAGAATCCAAGGTTCACCTTTGCGCTGTTTACCGATGCACGTGCCTGAGCCACAGCGGCTTGGGCCTGCTTGTACGAGTTCTCGGAGTTGTCGAGCATATAACGGCTCACAATCTTCTTCTCAAAAAGGTTCTTGTTTGACTCGTACTCCAGCTTGGCACTGCTCTCAGCAGCCAGAGCTGCCTGAAGGTTGGCCTGGGCGGCTTCCAGCTCCAGCTTGGCATTGCGAGAATCGATGATAAAGAGTGTCTGTCCCTTCTTCACCTGCTGACCCTCCGTCACGCAGATCTTCATCAACTGGCCACTCACCTGTGGCGTAACTGTCACGTCGTTCTGACCTTTCATCCTTGCACTGAATTTATAAGGCAGTTCAATGTCTGATTTCTTAACTGTCATTGTCTCATACGAAGTCTGAACTTCTTTAGGCATATCTGTACTGCAAGAAACCAATCCGGTCGTCATGCCAAGCAGACATACCCATAGTTTTAAGTTATTTCTCATATTTTTATAATTTGATGTTAATAATTGCTTGCAAAAATACTACTTTTCCCATTATAAAGTGTTATTTTCTTCTTAATGTTTGTTAAAATCCAATTTCATAAGAATAAGACCTATGAGAATCCATATTATTTCTCGTACTCGGCAGATTATACTTACGAAGATTCCGAGGGCGGCGGTTAGTCCCATCACTGCTATGGAGATAACGAAACCACCCTCCTGTACACCAAGCTGCATAGGAAGAAATCCTATGAGGTTTGCCAACAATGTGGTAAACGACAGAATAAGGATGGAGTGGAGGAACGTAAGGGTAAGGCCTGACATTCCGCCTCCGCAGTCGATGCCGAAGAGAAGGAGCATGAACATGATCTCAAGGCTCTGAACTATACGTGAGGCATATTCAAGTAGCAGACTGGCATAGAATGAACGCTTGTCCTGCTTATGGAGAGAAGCGATATGCTCGTCGACATTATGAAGGGCCTCGCTGTGACGCTCCAGAAACCGGGTGCTCCAGCCTTTCAGGCCGGGAATCTTGCCTATCCATCGGATGGTCTTTATCACCAGTCCGTACTTATAACCTCGGGAAAAGAGATAGAAGGCTATTAGACAGAACACTACGATGATAAACAGCACGATGGCTGTAGCAGAGGTGAATGGCAGATCGCCGATGGCGGCAAGGGCTAGATAGAGAAATACACTCGTGAACCACAGCCAGAAATGGGCGAAGATATGCATCATCGCATAGAGTATCACTGACGAGGCGGCACGTTGGTTGCCGATGTTCTTCGACAGCTCTACGATACGGTAAGGCTCTCCACCAAGACCTCCCACGGGAGTGGCGTAGTTGAGGGCATAGCCGGTGATGGTAAGGCGGAAAATGCGCCAGAAGCTGACATGCTCGTCAGGCTCTGTTTCACATCTTATTATTTCCATCCATGCGAGGGCGTTGATGCCGTAGACGAATACCCAGATGCCAATGATAGGGATGAGCCAGTAGCCGGCATGGCAGAGATGGTCCCACAGCTCGACGAAACTGACATCGAAGGTGAACATCATTACCACTACGGCAACGATGCCGATGATGAAAAACAGATTGTTTATCCCTTTCTTAGTCATAGTTTATCAGCTATGCGACGACAGAAGCCCTCATGACGGCGACGTACATACTCTGTGAGCAGGCCCATGCCGATAATCTCCCATAGGAAGAACTCTGCTGGCATGTCGATGAGCACGAAGAGGAAGAGCCAGAAACTGCGGAAATTGAATGTGAGCAGACCGTTCCAAGGCATGATGGCCAACGACTCGCGATGTATATCCTCACGCACGTCCTGAGGAAGCTGGTCGGCAGAGCCAAACTTCTCCTTGATTTTCTTCATCAGATGCTGGAACTGAGGGGTCGACTTCTCCTGTTTCATGGTGTAGTCGATATATGACTTCTGGAAAATACGCTCGTAACGTGGGGTAGAGGAGTCCATCTTGTCATAGATTTCCTGCTGGCGGGCGGAGTTGTCGAGCTCGCTGCCCTTTTCTCCTTTAAGGAAGAATAGATGCACCTGAATGTAATAGTCGGCCAGACGCTGCTGGGCAGCGATACCTGCAAAGCCAGACATAAATGCCAGAACAAAAACAATGGCAGTGGCTATATATACATTCTGAGGCGTGTCGCTGATGCCAAGCCAGCCGAACTCCAGGCTGTGGTGATGGTAGAATCGCCATACCATAGCCATATATATAGGTGTAAACCATACGAATCCTGCCATACCGTCGAGGATACGGCCTACCTTGCTCTTCTTACCCGTCATACGGGCCAACTGACCATCGGTGCAGTCAAGGATGTCGGCTACCATCAGCAGAAGTATTGCCAGGAGGTTGAGTACCAGACCTGCCGCACCCTCGTAATAATGGCTGCCATGGGCAAAGAGCACACAGCTGCCGGCACCGATAATCATCGAAAGAATGGTAACGGTGTTGGGATGGATATCAAAAACATTGAAACCCTTGGCACAGTAATAGCATAGAGGCCGGATAACGTGAAGGTCGAGCCAGTCCTCTGTCTCTACAGACTTCATCGACTCATATATCTTCTCATTCATCGCTCGCTTATTTTTTTATATTTTTTATTAGAACGTCAGACGGAAAATGTATCGAATACCCCACTTGGTTGCTGTGGGCAACCCAAGATAGTTAAGACGGCGTACATACTCAACATGGATAATCTTAAAGATATTATGAATACCTGCCACCACCTCGATGTAAGGCTTCTTTGTATCCATCACGTAACATCCTTCTGGGAACCACATCAGCTTGTCGCTGCCGATATTTTCCGGGGCGTATGGGTTGTTCTTGTCGCTGAGGCCACCCCACAGGGTGTTGACAGCAATATACTCACGCCACTTGAGATGACGGATAAGGGGGATGCGGTTGAAAATTTTACCGTTGAGGTCCCAAGAGAGCATCATCGAGGCATAGCGGTCGTTAAGGAACTCCATGTTGTTGATGAGGTTGAACATCTCCTCCTCGATGACAAACGAGGTGTTGGCAATGGGGTGAATAAGCAGAGGATAGGGCACTTGGTTCCACTGATATCCAGCCTTGAGGAAGAGGTCTACTTTTCCCCAGCTGTTAAGCCAGAAACGCTTGTAGATCTTTGCCTCGGTGAGGTTATATGTGTAATCGCCTCCAAGGAAATTACGGAATCCCATGGTATGGCTGATACTCAGCGCTGGCGCATCCTTGTTGATGGTGATACGGCGCTGCTTGTTGTTGATATATGTCTCATCGGGGGCATAGCGCAGCTCTGCGAAGAGCTCTGTGGTGCGCAGGAACTCACGATGGGCCTTGAGGTCACCATCATATTTTATCTCTGGCTGATTAAGCTTCCTGAACGACATGGCTCCTACTGGCTGCTGCTCCTCGGTCTTGAAGCTCAGAGTGGTACGCAGACCACCGTAGGCCTCATAGACATAAGAGAACTTCTGACGGTTGGAGAGGATCATCTTGTCGATGCCAGTCCACTTGAAGGCCACGAGGAAGTTATCCTTATCAGTAGGCAGATATCTGTCGCTGGGAGAGCTTACATCGTAGACACTCTCCAGCTCGAAGCTTCTCTTTGGATACTCCCACGGCATGTAGATCTTGTCAATGAGTGAGTAAGTGAATGTAGCTCCGTAGTAGTTCTTATGGCTTCCCCAGCCGTGGGCATAGTATGCCTTTCCGAAGATACGGGGGTGGAGGTTACCTGTGGTCTGCAGACTCAGGCGGTTACGCCATCCATCAAACTTGTTGCTCGTGAGCATGGTGTTCACCGGGGCGATATCGATCTTGTTAGGGGTGCCAGTCTCAATAGAGTTCTCGATAAGGGCATTAAGGCCGATCATGAAGTATTTGAAACCCTTGATATTCTGGATATTCTTCACAAAACTGCCCATGGAGTCCTCACTCTTGGTGAGTTCCACCTGGCGGTACTGGTTCCAGAAGGCCTGGTTACGTATGCTGGCATCTGCCTCGCGGATTTCCGTCCGTTTTCCCTTGAATAGTTTCTTGGGTAAAGGGTCGAAGTTATATCCCGTCATTCGTGTAGTTCGGATGACGATACAATCCTTGATAAACTTTGCAAACCTCAGCTCTGCCACCATATCGTCGCGTGAGAGCACCCATTCACCGTTGTCGAGCTGCTCGTATTCCTGTTCGAGACGCATGTTCTCCACGAAGTTAACTGATGTCTGCTTAGGCAGGGTGAGCTCGCAGCGGCGCACATGATAAGAGGAGTCCTTGAGGATATAGATGTCGCCACGGAATCCAAAGTCCATCTGGTTATTAGGCAGGAAATGGAGATGGATACATGAGTCACGCTCTATCTTAACAGTATCCTCGATATAGAATCGGTAGAAGCCGATGGCATCCTTACCGATAGGCGAGGTGAAAGGGTACTGCACCAGACGGATCTGATCGTCGTAGAGGTTGACATCGGTGAAGACATCCTTAAGGACCACATTAAGGATGTCACCTGTCTGGAAGAGATCGTTGATACCTGATGACTGCTGGCCCTGGATGATTGACTTCTTCTTGCCCGACTCCTTCTGCCAGATCATCTCTGTAACAGTCTCGTCGACACTGATTGGGAGAATGAGCTTGTTGTTATACTGGCACATCTCCACCTGTTCCCTAAGCCATGGAGTGCTGGAATAGGGTTTCTTCTCCAACTGCTCAGGGGTGATATTGTTGGCGGCAAGGGTAAGCTTCTCGTATTTGTCGTAACGATAATAGTCGTGGTTCTGGAGGTCGGTGAGCTTCTTGGCTGCGATGACTTTCTTCATCAGTTCCACGGCAGGGTTGTTCTTACGGCTGTATCTTCCTCTCTTGGCATGGACGGTTACCTGCTTCAGCTGACGGTTGTCGGGCTTCAGCTTGATATTCATCTTTGAACTGCTGTTGGCATCGATGGTGATATCCTGAGCGATATATCCCACAGCACTGAAAGTAATATTCCATCCGTTGTGTCGGGCAATGGTGTAGCGTCCCTCGATGTCGGCCACTACAGCCACATGATGGCCTTTGTAGATGACACTGGCATAGGGGATGCACTCACCTGTCTCGGCATCGGAGACGACACCGGAGATGTTCTGTGCACTGAGACGCAGCAGCATCGTCAGCAACAGGAATGATAAGTATAAACGCTTATTCAAATGTGAACTTGTTAAATTCATAATCTGTGAAACCTCCGTCGCGCTCTACGAATCGCAGCAGCTTGATGGCAGAGGTCTTAATGTCAAGCACAAGAACGAACTTGGAATACATCATTCTCTTTTTCTTCTTGGCATTGTCTGTCGTTGGGATGACACTGATAGAGAGCGAGGTGCCTGTCTTCTGGATAGACACATCGGGAAGTTTCGTGACATCTGTCGTTCCACCGTTGATGACGCTTGTCAGAACGGTGTGGAAAGTGGCAAACTGAGGATTCTTCTTGCTGTCGGTGGAGTGTTCCTTTCCATTTACAGTCATAGTGAATCGCGTGCCCTTCATGAGCAGTTTGTCGCGTCCTTCGTTGGTTGAGATACTAACCATGTCGGGAGCCATGATACATGCTCCACCTGTGGTTACAATGTCTTTCTTAAGTGATTTCTTATGAATGATTCTGTTAATATTGGCACTAGCCTGTTTGAAGTTCTTGAAACGGGCACAGGCCTGTTGGAAATCAGTCTGCTGTGCAGTGGCTGTGAATAGTGAACAGTTAATAGTGAACAGTATCAACAGCACTTTAAGCCATCCATTCGATCTATTATACTTCATAACCCTCAAATTATTAATATTTTTTTTATTTAAGTATACAGTCCTCCGTTGATTGATACCACATTACCTGTGATATATCCTGCATTCGGTGATACGAGGAAAGCCACGAGATCGGCCACTTCTTCAGGAGTGCCGAAACGGTTGGCCGGGATGGTCTTCTTCAGGGCTGCCTCGTCGAGGCCTTCTGTCATGTCGGTCTTGATAAATCCGGGGGCTACGGCATTAACGGTGATGCCACGACGTGCAACCTCCTGTGCCAGAGCCTTTGTGGCTGCGATGATACCTCCCTTGGCAGCAGAGTAGTTGGTCTGTCCGGGAAGTCCCTTGATACCACTCACACTGGCCATGTTGACGATACGTCCGAACTTATGCAGCTGCATGGCAGGGAGCAGAGGCTGGGTGACATTGAAGAAACCCGACAGTGTGATGTCGAGCACACGATGCCAGTCGCCTTCTGGCATGAGAGCCATTACGTTATCGCGACGGATACCTGCATTGTTGACTACCACCTCGATATAATCCTCAGGATGACGGGCCTGCCAGTCGTCGAGAGCTGCCTTTGTCTGTGCTGCATCACTCACGTCGAAGGGGAGCAACTCGCCATTGCCGCCACAGAGCTCGAGGGTGTTCTTTGCCTCTGCCTCATTGCTGGCGTAGTTGATGATTATTTGATAGCCCTCCTGGGCGAGTCTAACGCAGATGGCACGTCCGATGCCACGGCTACCGCCTGTTATTAATGCATACTTACTCATATCTTTATTTATAGATTTATTACTTCTCTTGTGTGCTCCGGACCAAGAATCTCGGCACATGTGAGCACTGTTGTCATCATTACTCCCTCTATTCCGTGAAGCGTAAGGTTCTGTCCTGTGAGCAACAGATTGGAGATAGGTGTACGAGGTGAGAGGATAGTGAGCATGTTCCTGTGGTCTTTCCTCAGACCGTAGGCTGAGCCATAGGGAGAGAGGTTGTAGTCGCGCCAGGTAAGAGGAGTGCTGGTATATTGTGCGGATATCATGTCACTGAGACCAGGAATCTGAGTCTCTGCCAGCTCGATACACTCACGGGCCACCTGAGCCTTCATTGCCTTATAGTCGTCGCCGCGATGACCTATGGTGGTATTCTCCCACTTCTTACAGCGATTCCACGTCATGTGGGTGAGCAGGTCTATCTGGGTGGCATATTTGCCCTCTTTAGGAACGGGGCAGCTAACCATCACCTTATCCACGGGCTGTGTCTCATCACTGGGTTCCCATACGTTTGCCTTTCTGTAGATGAACTTGTTATGGTTGAAATACTCCAGCATCTGTGGTTTCAGCACCAGTGAAACGGTGAATGCTCCTACGGTATTCTCCACGTTGGTCATCCTCTTGCGGAAGATAGGTTTCAGACGACTACTCTCCTTAATCAGCTGGAAGGTGAGGGTGGGGTGGATGTCGCTGATAAATATGTCACCCTCGTAAGTCTCTCCATTAGAGCATCTTACGGCAGTGATACGTCCATTGCGCTCAATCAGTTCCTCTGCCTCGGCCTTGCATATCAGCTCACCGCCGTTGTCACGTAGCTGTCTGACGAGTCTGTCGACAAGCATATTTCCATCGCCCTTCAGACGCCAGCTGCTGGAGATATAGCTGCTGTTGCTATGTGCGAAGGTGAACAGAGGCAGTGACTCTTTCCGCAGTTCCATCTTTATCGACGAACCGGCAACCACATTGATAAGCAGGGGATCGTTGAAGGTCTCTGTGAGATACTCATATGCATTCTTTCCAAAGACATGCATCATGACCTCTGTCGTTAGTGGCTGACGGTTGATATCCTGAAGCATCTTCACATACTTTTGCAGACCTTTCCTCTCTTTAGGGAAATACTGAGACAGGGTATCCACGAAATTGTCATATCCCGAGGCCAGAGGGTATGTCTTGTCACCTATGGTGATGAGGTCGAAGCCGGAATCATCCATACGCTGCCAAGGCAGATCCATCAATCCGAAACGGGAGAAGATATCATAGATACGATGGCCTGGTGTCAGACCTCCTACATAGTGAAGGCCTGTGTCGAAGCTCAGTCCGCCCTGTCGCCTGTAGCTCTGCAGACAGCCTCCTGGCTGTATCTGCCTCTCAAGCACCAGTACACTCTTGCCTTGCTGAGCGAGTCCTGCTCCGCATGACAGACCTCCAAGTCCACTGCCTATTATGATGATATCGTATCTCAAATTATTTATTTTTTAATTTTATTGTATACCGCCGGCTGAAGCACATAGGCTATTATTACAGCCGACAACAGACCTACGAGTGTAGAGAATCCCACACTTCTAATGGCTGGATGACCTGCCATGAGCATGCTGCTCACAGATGTGATAAGCACTACGGCACTGAGGAAAATAGCCGTCTTGTGATACCTCAGTTTACTGCTGTCGGATGATGTGAGACCATTCATCACGAAGATGCTGTAGTCGACACCGATACCGAAGATAAAGGTAGATATGATGATGCTTATCAGGTTGAAGCTTACGTTGAAGATTACCATCGCACCAAGAACTATCATCCAACTGAGCAGGATAGGCATGAAGCCTAATAACGTATGCTTCAGGTTGAAATGGAATGACAGCAGAAGCACCACGAACACAAAGAGCATAGACAACCACTGGAGCACATTGAAGTCATCGTTCATCTGCAACAGGGTGTCTGTGGTATAATAATATGTGTCGAGCACCAGCAGGTTGGGATCACTGGCTACGGCATCGCAGATACGGATATAGTCGCTCTCGCTGCTGCGTACGGAGTCGTTCTGACAACGTACTGACGTGAAGCAGAGATAATCGCCGCCATACGACTCTTCCATCAGTGTAGACTGGTAACCCGTAGGAATCAGTCCTGCTGCATAGAGAGAGTCAGGCTCGAAATCACGAGTGGCCATCTCGAAGAAAGTGTCGAAGGCATCCGGCTGAAGATCTGCCTGTGGGGCTGTCTGGGCTATAAGAGTACGCACTTTAGATAGACGCTCTGGAGTCCAGAAGGCCTTCCATGCATCGATGCGCTCCTGCTGGACACGCATGGGGACGAAGACATTGTTTGTATGGGTGTAGCTCTTCACAAGTCCTAAAGCCTGCAGGGAGTCGAGCTTATGATCGAGGATGGCGAAGTTCTCTATCGCTTCCTCCATCGTCTTGCCCTGGCTTGCGAAATATTTTGTCTTGTCGCCTGTATATGTCTTGTCGCGAAGAAGCTGTTCAGAGTGTTCTGTCATATCCTCCAGATATCCCAGATTATGCATGTCAGCGTCGAAACGTGTACCTCCTATGAGATATGCTCCAACACCAATGATAATCACCAGGACAACTACAGCCAACAGTGGCTTCTTCTTGTCAAACGGATAATCATTTATCTTGTCAATGAACCCGAACCCCTCAGAATATTTTTTATTTTTTATTTTATATTTATTATTTATTTCCAGCATCTGAGGCAGATAGACGAGCGAGAACATCGTAGTACCCAATATCGCAAAAGCGGCAAAGAGTCCGAAGTCCTGCAAGAGGTCTGTCTTAATGAATATCAGTCCTGCGAAGGAACCGATGGTAGTGAGACATCCCAGCCATACCGGTTTTACCTGGTCACGAAGCATCTGTTCGCCATCGCTTACGTATTTATGGTGTGTAAGGACGTGGAGAACATAACTAAGTGCAACGCCAAGAACGACTCCTCCGATGGCAAGTGCCAACAGCGAGAACTCACCCTTTAGCCAGTACATCATCGACAGACCGAAGAACGTGCCGAAGACTACTGGCAGAAGGAGCAGTGGTATAGTGTCCCATCTGCGGAAACAGAAAAGCAGGAATATCAGCACAAGAATAAGTGCACCAGTGATAGTCGTAGTAAGATCATGCTTAATCTGGGTGGAGTTGTAGAATCCGCTTGCAGGTGTGCCATGATAGCTTATACGGACGTCAGGATGGCTCTTGCTGTACTGCTCCATCTGTTCGTTGAGCATCCTGAACATGGCAGAGCCCTGGCCTGTGTTTGTGCTCGAGTATCGAGGGGTGATGATTGCGATACACACTGTGGAGTCGGGCACCAGGAAGTGATTGTCGACAGTGTTGTAATTGCCTGCACTCAACAGTGGTTTCATCTGTTCTGCCAACACGTTGCGCATTCCCAGAGGATCCATCTGGATCAGGTCGGGGAACATTCCTCCCATCTCACTCAGCAGGTCTTCATGATTCTGTTGCATCTGTTGAGTGAAATGCTCGCGAGTCAATAGGGAGTCGAATTGTATGTATGCCGTAGTGTCTATATAGGCAGGAAAATGCTCTGACAGATAGTCGATACCGTCAGGCATCAGTTCTTCATCAAGCTTATAGAAGATGTCACCGATGGTCTGAGTAACGGAGTCTTTCTGTGTCAGTTCGTCCACAAACTCATCACAAACAGATATCAACGAGTCTTTGATGTCCTCTATATCTTTCTGAGAATCAGTGGCTTCAAACAGCAGGAAGACCTTGTCCTTGATCTTCAGATCGGCAAAGGCAAGTTTCGTGGCGCCGTCTTCATTCTTAGATGATGGCATCAGCTTGTTGATATCTTCTTCCAGATGAATCCTTGTGGCAAAGTATCCGAAGAAGATGAAAAGAAAAGCCATCGAAAGCCAGTAGACAGCTTTATGACCCTTGAAATATCTGTATATCCTGATGAAAAACTCCGTCATATAAACTTTTTAAATGTGGCTCTTACTGCATGAAAATCTTCAGCTGAGCCTTGGCTATGGTCTCATCGCCTACACGACTCTCACCAGTAGCCATTGTTACATTACCGAAGGTGAATCCGAACTCTATGTTGGTTGTCACCTTCTCACCAATCTTCGGACGCCGCTGGCACTCAAAGCGCTTTACCTCACCGATGAGTCCCACTGGGGGATTCTCTCCAGGATTCTCTTGCTCCAGAGCCTGGAGACCCATAAGGGCCGAACATGACTGGGCGATATGCTCTATCATACCCGTCTCAGCCATAGTGCCGTCGTACAAGATGAAATAATTCTCCTTGAGAACGGTGAGGGCGGTAACGGCATGGGTGCCGTCACTCGCCTCTATCTCGTCCATCATCATAAAGGGATCCCGCTGAGGGATGAGCCTCTTGATGTCTTCGCCTTTTATCTTCACAAATAACAGGTTTTAAGCGGCCATGTGCTGCTCGATGTAATCGTAAAGATCGTTGAACGACTGAATCTTGTGCAGCTCGTTAACAGGGATAGTGATCTTGTAATTGAACTGTAAGAGAGCAACCATGTCAACCAGACTCAGGCTGTCGAGCATAAGGGTCTCCTTTACATTTGCCTCTGGGGTGATTTCGCTTACTTCTACTTCAAACTCGTTGGCGAGCAGTTCATTAACCTGCTCAATGATTTCATTTCTTGTCATAATCTTATCTTTGTTAATATAAATGTGTTCTTATGTCTATAAGTTCTTTACAATCAGCGTCGAGTTGGTTCCTCCGAATCCAAATGAGTTGCTCAGGAACTGATCGAAGTGTATCTCCTTTGTCTCACCAAGAACGTTAATGCAATTTGTCTCGTCATCAGGATTCTCGAAGTTGATGTTACCTGCGATAAAGCCGTTCTTCATCATCAGCATAGAGTAGATGATCTCTGATGCACCTGCCATCCACATCTCATGTCCTGTCTGACTCTTCGTTGATGTTACAGGAACCTTGTAATCACCGAAAATCTGTGCGATAGCCATCGCCTCACGCGCATCACCTATCTTTGTTGATGTGGCATGGGCATTGACATATCCGATGCTGCGGATATCTGCGCCAGAGTCTTTCAGGCATAGCTCCAGTGAACGGGCAGGACCTGCTACGTTTGGTGTAGAAATATGATCGCCATTGCCTGAGAATCCCCATCCAATGATCTCTGCCAGGATAGGAGCACCACGACGTACGGCACTCTCGTAGCTCTCAAGGATAACTGTTGCTGCACCACCTCCTGGCACCAGACCATTACGATCGCGGTCGAAAGGACGGCTAGCCTTTACAGGATCATCATTAAGGGCAAACGACTGAATACCATCGAATGAGGCAACACCATACATGTTGGCCTCCTGGGCACCACCGCATACTACACACTCCTGCAGGCCATTACGAATCAGCAGAGCTCCCAGACCTATTGACTGTGAACCGCTGGCACAGGCTGCTGATGCTGTGAGGTTGATACCTTTAAGATGGAACAGACAGGCGAGGTTCATCGTAACTGTAGAGTTCATCGACTGGAAGATGGCGCCACTGCCACATGCAGCTGTAGATCCAGCCTGACGGAATTTGTCGAGTGACAGCATCGTGGCCTCTGATACAGAGTCATTACCATAGATGATTCCCACCTCGTGCTGGTCAATATAATCCTGGTCCAGACGTGCTGCCTCGAGGGCGTCTTTTGTTGCCATAAAAGCATATTGAGCCTCTTCTGGCATAAACTGACGCTGGTTACGACCAATGAATGGCTTAAGGTTTGGAATAGGAATGTTTGCTGTCAGCGGAGAACGGAATCCTGCATCGATACGTTCCTGGCTCTTGACTATTCCACTCTTACCTTCATAAAGTGACTGGCGCACCTCTTCGAGGGTCGTTCCTAAACACGACCAAATGCCCATTCCTGTAATTACTACTCTTTCCATATATTTTTTATTTTATATTTTATATTTTATTTCTTAATTTCTTTCCTGTAACACCTGCGGCGCTTAACCAACTCGGGCTTCAGTGGTTTCCACTGAGACAGCTCACGCACATTATCTTCTAACTGCGGACCAGTCTCTGCCCATTTGAATCCATAATTATTATATATAGGTATGAGGTCGTCGAAGAAGAGAGCGTTGATTCCGAGTCCCTGAAGTTCAGGCTTTACAGCAATCAACAGCATCTCGGCATTGTCTTCCGGCTTCCATTTCAGAGCCTTAAGCAGATGATACCATCCCATTGGGAAAAGACTGCCTTTGGCTTTGAGCATAGACTGAGAGATACTTCCCATCGTTATTGCTACACCAACAACTTCATTCTGTTCGTTGACTACGATAGGAATAAGCCTCTTGTCAATGATGCTTAAATACTTGTGGAGGTAGAAGTTGATCTGCTCGTCAGACAATTTGGAGAATCCGAATAGTGGGGAATATGCCTCATTCAACAGGTCGAAAACCTTCTTGCCATATCCCTGACGATAAACAAGATCATTATTTACCTTTATCACTCGCAGTCCCATCTGCTCCTTGGCATACTGGGCCACTCTGCTATATCTTCCGGGTATTTCCTTAGGAATGTTTATACGTATCTGAACCCAGTCAACCTCTTTGGTGTAACCCAGAGCCTCCATATGTCTGGGGTAATAGTCCAGATTGTATATGGTGTTGATGGATCCCATGAGGTGGAAATCCTCGATAAGCATGCCTTCCTTGTCGAAGTCGGTGATTCCTAAAGGTCCTTGGATGGTATCCATGCCCTGTGCTGCTCCCCACTCACTGACAGTGTCGAGCAAAGCCTTGGAGACATCCATGTCATCGATAAACTCTATCATGGAGAATCTCACGTTCTTAGTTTTCCAGGTGTCATTTGCCTTGCGGTTGATTATTCCGACGATACGGCCCGCGGGCATACCGTCCTTGTAAGCCACGAACGGTTGGATAATGGAAAATTTTATTCCGGGATTCTTTTCAGGCCTGAAAATGTTCCTGACGTCACTATCCAAGTCGGGGACGTATTGCTCACATCCCTTATAGACGATCTTCGTTACCTTCAGAAAATCGTCCATCCTTAGTTTGTTATCCACTTTTATGACGTCTATCTTTTTCATCGAGAATATATTCTTATTTTCTTTTACCTGTACGATATTCCAATGGGGTCATCCCTGCCTCGTCACGGAAATACTGCCCGAAGAATGATGGATTGGGGAATCCCATCTGGTTACTGATCTCCTTTACCGACATGTTGGTGGTCTTCAGCAGACTGTAGCATTGTTCCATCACGCTGTCTGTAATCCATCGCATAGGTGATTTCCCGCTTACTCTGCTGCAAATAGTAGAGAGGTATTTGGGGGTTATATAGAGTTTCTCAGCATAGTACGACACCTGACGGCGCTTATGCTGTTCATGCTCAACAAGATTGAGAAACTGGTTAAACAGCACCTTGTCGCGATCTGTTGATGCATCAGCATCTTTTAAAGCACTCTCCTGACTCAGCAACTGCTCGCATACGATAAGCAATAGTGTACGCAGAAACGACATTGTAAGTTCATGGCCAAGTCTTAAGTCGCCACCTTGGAATATTGCCAGAGAGTGGTTCCGCAGCACGTTAGTCCAGCGCTCGCCGTCTATGACAAATGTCTCCTGCATGTATATCGCACGATTCCAGATGCCTATCTGCGGGCCAAGGATGGTCCTGAGCATGTTGTCGCTGATAATCAGTGAAGAAGCATTAATGTCTGTGCTTACCATCATCGGGTGGAATAGCTTCTCCGCAGGAACCAATAACAGCTGACCTGCGTGGACTTTGATTTGCTTGTCGCCTCCAACTTCAAGCAATAGACGTCCCTTTCGACAAAAGATAATGGCATTGTGTTCCATTTTAATTGCCGATGAGGTGGATAATTTTTCTATGTCTTGCAGGCTTTCCAGAAACCAGATTCCGTCTGTAATCTTTAGCGTTACCTCTTGATTCTCTAGTAGACCTTTTGAAGCGGGCATATACCTTGTTTTTTTTAATCGGGTGCAAAATTAGACATTTTTATTCAATTTCCGACGTTTAATTCTTCGTTAAAAGTGTTCTGTTATGATTCCTTGATATAAATTAAGTGTATCTTGGTTTTAAGGATTTGGCCAGCTATTGCTGTACTTTCTTGAGTTTTATACAAATTAATGTCGAAAATTTCCTTGAATGTACAATAAACTATGTTAAAAAGGTTTTTGACTTTATATGTCATTAGATATATTTTCGTACCTTTGCAGCCTGAAAACTAGACAGGCACTTCGAAATTTTGCAGTGCATATTGTTTGAGGAAAATAAAATTACAATAGGTTAAAGTATGAAAAAGAACAAGTTTTTGATGTTTGCTGCCGCAGCAGTGATGTTTGCATCTTGCGGTAGTGGCGGTGGTCGTCCTCAATTTGGCGACAATGAGTACCCCGTGGTGACTGTTGGCACGTCGAGTGCTTCCATGCAGTCTTCTTTCCCTGCAACAATCAAGGGTGTACAGGATGTACAGATTTGCCCTAAGGTACAGGGATTCATTCGTCAGATCAATGTTAAGGAAGGCCAGACGGTTGGTGCAGGTCAGGTACTCTTTGTACTCGACAATGTGACATATCAGGCTCAGGTACGTCAGTCAGAGGCATCTGTAAACACGGCCCAGGCTTCATTTAACACGGCAAAGCTTAGCCTGGAGAATTCACAGAAGCTGCATGAGAGTGGAGTAATCGGTGACTTCGAGTTGCAGTCGGCAACTAACAGTTACGAGAGTGCAAAGGCTGGTCTGGCGCAGGCTCAGGCAGGTCTGGCTTCTGCCAAGGAAATGCTTAGTTTCTGCTATGTCAAGAGTCCTGCTGCAGGTGTCGTTGGCACTCTGCCTTATAAGGTTGGTACACTGGTAAATACAGCAAGTGTTCTTACCACAGTGTCAAACAACTCTTCAATGGAGGTGTATTTCTCTCTGACAGAGAAGGATGCCCTTGCAATGTCTCAGACAGCTGGTGGGCAGAACGCAGCTATCAGTGCTCTGCCGAATGTTCAGCTGCAGCTTGCTGATGGTACTATCTATAATCACGATGGTAAGGTGACAAAAATGAGTGGTGTCATTGATGCTTCCACGGGTTCTGTACAGGTAATCGCCCTCTTCCCCAATCCGGAGAAGGTGCTCAAGAGTGGTGGCTCCGGTGCTATCATTATCCCGAAGAGCAACTCAGAGGCAATCATCATTCCTCAGTCATGTGTTTCAGAGGTTCAGAACAAGAAGTTTGTCTACATTCTTGGCAAGGATAACAAGGTGAAGTATACTGAGATAAAGGTTGATCCTCAGAACGATGGTAATAACTACATTGTTACTGATGGTCTGAAGGTAGGCGACAAGTATATCACCAATGGTATTACCAAGCTTAGCGATGGTATGGAGATTGTGCCCATCACACCTGAGCGCTATCAGCAGAAGATCGACGAGCAGGCAAAGGCAATGACAGCCGGTGATATCGTGGGAGCGATGAAAAAGTAAAAAGGTAAAAAAGTAAAAAGGTAATAATAATGACTTTTACAACATTTATAAAACGCCCGGTGCTGTCGACGGTGATATCTATCGTCATTGTGCTGCTGGGTTTCATCGGACTGGTTTCGCTACCTATTGAACAGTATCCGGATATTGCTCCGCCTACTGTTGTGGTATGGACCAGCTATCCAGGTGCCGATGCTGAGACTGTAAAGAACTCAGTCATCACACCGCTTGAGGAGTCTATCAACGGTGTAGAGGGAATGGATTATATATCATCAACAGCTTCATCCGGATCAGCTCAGATCAGTGTGTTGTTCCGTCAGGGAATGAATGCCGATATGTGTGCCGTAAACGTACAAAACCGTGTACAGCAGGCTCAGGCTCTGTTGCCTGCCGAGGTAACACGTATTGGTGTGACGGTAATGAAGCGTCAGACATCACAGGTGCTGATGTTTACCCTTACCAGTGACGGCCGTTATGATGATGAGTTTCTCACCAACTATAACAACATCAACATCGTACCAGCTATCAAGCGTATTCAGGGTGTGGGTGACGTGCAGAGTCCTGGTCTGAAGACTTACTCTATGCGTATATGGCTCAAGCCTGATGTTATGAAACAGTATGGTCTGATGCCTTCAGATATCAGTGGAGTACTTGCAGAACAGAATATCGAAGCTGCTCCTGGTACCCTCGGAGAACAGTCTGATGTGGCCTATGAGTATGCAATGCGCTACACTGGTCGTCTGAAGACGGAAGATGAGTTCGGTAACATCATCATACAGAGTAATGCTGATGGCTCGACACTTAAACTGAAGGATGTAGCAAGGATTGAACTTGGCGGCCAGCAGTATTCTGTATCGATGAAGAACAATAACATACCTTCTGTAATGGGTATGGTCCAGCAGATTGCAGGCTCTAATGCCAATGAGATTGCCAAACAGGTGAAGAAAGAACTCGAGGATCAGGCAAAGCTGTTCCCTCCGGGAATGACATACAAGATAAACTACGATGTAACAGAGTTCCTCTATGCATCTATTGAGGAGGTTGTGTTCACGCTGTTCTTCACGTTGCTGCTCGTGTTTATCGTTATTTATATCTTCCTGCAGGACTGGCGTTCTACACTTATTCCTCTGATAGCCGTTCCTGTGTCGCTGGTAGGTACATTCTTCTTCCTCAGTGTCATGGGATTCTCAATAAACCTTCTTACGCTGTCTGCCTTGCTTCTGGCTATTGCCATTGTGGTGGATGATGCTATTGTGGTTGTTGAGGCTGTGCATGCTAAGTTGGACCAGGGATATAAATCGTCATTGACAGCTTCTATCGATGCAATGAATGAGATATCCGGAGCAATCATCTCTATCACACTCGTGATGGCAGCTGTGTTCGTACCGGTATCATTCATCGGAGGTACGTCTGGAACATTCTATCGTGAGTTCGGTGTTACAATGGCTGTGTCTATTCTTATTTCAGCTCTGAATGCTCTTACGCTGTCACCAGCTCTCTGTGCTATCTTCCTGAAGCCTCACGATAAGGAAGGTCATGAGAAGAAGATGTCACGCATAGACCGCTTCCACAATGCATTTAATGTGGCATTCACCACAACCACTGACAAGTATAAGAATATCGTAGAGAAACTGGTACGTAAGCCTGTGGCTATCATCTTGACTGTATTGGTTGGTGCCGTTGTACTTGGTGTTACTATGTTTACCACTAAATCAGGTCTTGTGCCTGATGAGGATACCGGTACGGTGTTCTGTACCGTCAGTATGCCTCCTGCAACATCAGTGGCGCGTACCCGTCAGGTTATCAATCAGGTGGACTCTATCCTTGGTGCCGATCCCGCTATCCAGAGCCGTGAGCAGATCCAGGGTTATAACTTCATTGCAGGTTCGGGTTCAGACCAGGCCACGTTTATCATCAAGCTGAAGCCGTTTGCTGAGCGTCAGAAAGGTTTCTGGTGGAAGCTCAGCGGACTTTGGCAGGGTGACGGTATCTACCGTTTCTTCCTCAATCCTTATGAGTCGACAGGTGTTATCGCACAGATATTCATCAAGACAGCGCATATCAAGGATGCTCAGATTCTGGCTTTTGCACCTCCAATGATTCCCGGATTCTCTGCAAACTCTGGTGTGTCATTAGTCATGCAGGACCGTACTGGTGGCGACTTGACGAAGTTCTATAATATCGTAAAGGATTATCTTGTTGAACTCAACAAGCGTCCTGAGATACAGACAGCGCAGACTTCCTATAATCCTAACTATCCACAGTATATGGTATCTGTAGATGTTGCCAAGTGTAAGCAGTCAGGAATCTCTCCTTCTACAGTGCTCAGCACTTTGCAGGGCTACTATGGAGGTCTCTATGCTTCAAACTTCAACGCGTATGGTAAGCTCTATCGTGTGATGATCCAGGGTTCTCCGGAGACTCGTAAGACTCTTGAGTCATTAAATAGTATTTATGTACGCACGCCTGCGGGAATGTCACCTATTCAGGAGTTCTGTAACGTAAATCGTGTCTATGGCCCATCTAACATCAACCGTTTCAATCTGTTTACCAGTATCAATGTTACTGCTACAGTAGGTAATGGCTACTCCAGTGGTGAAGCTATTAAGGCTGCCCAGGAGGTTGCTGACCAGATGTTGCCTACGGGTTATACTTATGACTATCAGGGACTGACTCGTGAGGAGGCAAAGGCTACCAACTCCACAGCTGTCATCTTCCTGCTCTGTTTCGTCTTTATCTATCTTATTCTGTCGGCACAGTACGAGTCGTATATCCTGCCGTTGTCAGTAGTTCTCTCAGTACCTTTCGGACTGGCAGGATGTTTCCTTTTCACACAGATGTTTGGTCATTCCAACGATATCTATATGCAGATCTCTCTTATTATGCTTATCGGTTTGTTGGCAAAGAATGCGATCCTGATTGTTCAGTTCGCCCTTGAACGCCGTGAGACGGGTATGGCTATCTCATGGTCTGCTATCTTAGGCTCTGCAGCTCGTCTGCGCCCAATCCTGATGACATCTCTTGCGATGGTTATCGGACTGTTGCCAATGATGTTTGCATCAGGCGTAGGTAAGAATGGTAACCAGACTCTTGGTGCTGCTGCCGTAGGTGGTATGCTGATAGGTACGATATTGCAGCTCTTCGTGGTTCCCGCTCTGTTCGTTATCTTCCAGTCTCTGCAGGAGAAGTTCCGTCCTATGAAGTTCGAGGATGAGGAAAATCCTGAGGTGGCAGCAGAGCTGGCTCAGTATGCACATGGTAAACCCGTTGATTATGAATTGGAGAAATAATATGAAGAAGTTAATGATATTCATGTCCGCAGCTATGCTGCTGTCAAGCTGCGGACTCTATAATAAATATGAGCGTCCGGAAGTTAATACCCAGGGCATCGTACGCGATCCTGTGTCGCTCATTGATACTCTGGAAGTGACTGATACCACCTCGTTTGGCAATCTCCCATGGCGCTCTGTCTTTACAGACCCGCAGCTGCAGGCTCTCATTCAGCAAGGACTGGATAATAACCCCGACCTGTTGAATGCCGCTCTGAATGTCAAGATGGTCAATGAGGCGTTGAAGATTGCCAAGCTGGCTTTCCTGCCTTCTGTAGCCCTTTCTCCACAAGGAACACTGACATCCTTCGATGGAGCTGCTGCAACTAAGAGCTATACTCTCCCGGTTTCTGCGAGCTGGAATGTTGATCTCTTCGGAAACCTGCTTTCTGTGAAGCGCTCTGCCCAGATGCAGCTGATTGCAACAAAGGATTATCAGACGGTAGTGAAGACCAATGTCATCTCTGGCATTGCAAATCTCTACTACACACTGTTGATGCTCGACCGTCAGGTGGAGATAGTAACGGATATGGAGAAGCTTACCAAGGAGACATGGGAGAAGATGCAGTTCATGCATGATAATCGCATAGGCTATCGTTCTACGGCTGTTCAGAGTGCTGAAGCTGCCTATTATCAGGTTCGGTCACAGAAAGTAGACCTGCTGAGGCAGATCCGCGAGATGGAGAATTCGCTCTCACTTCTCTTAGGTCAGCCAGGGCAGACTATCGAACGTAATACATTCGCAAATCAGTATCTGCCATCAGAGTTCTCCACAGGAGTAGGAATCCAGATGCTTGCTAATCGTGCTGATGTTCATGCCAACGAGATGGCTCTCGCACAGTGTTTCTACGATGTTGAGACAGCCCGTTCTAAATTCTATCCGAATATCACTGTCACAGGAACAGCTGCCTTCACTAATAACGGTGGTGCTGTTAATCCTGGTAAATGGCTGCTCTCAGCAGTGGGAAGCCTTGTGCAGCCGATCTTCCAGCACGGTCAGATAGTTGCAGGCCTTAAGGTTGCCAAGGCTAAATATGAACAGGCATTCAACACTTGGCAGAACTCTATCTATAAAGCCGGTAATGAGGTGTCGAATGCTCTTGTGTCATATAACTCCTATGCTGAAAAGGCAGGATTGGACGAAAAGCGTGTCAAGGTGCTTACTCAGAATGTTGAGGACACCCGTAAACTGATGGAGTCGTCATCTAACACCACTTATCTCGAGGTCATCTCGGCACAGAGTAATCTGCTCAATGCTGAAATCTCTCAGGTCCAGGACCAGTTCTACATGATGCAGTCAGTGGTTAACCTCTATCAGGCCTTAGGTGGCGGAGCGAAGTAAATTGAATATTGAAGATTGAAAATTGAATATTATGGCAAGTGAAATATCCCCCAAGGCCGAGATTAGCCCAAAGGCGAAAATCGGTAACAACTGTAAGATATTCCCCTTCGTGTATATCGAGGACGATGTGGTGATAGGTGACAACTGTATCATCTTCCCCTTTGTCAGCATCTGCGACGGCTCTCGTATTGGAAATAACAATAAGATACATCAGGGCAGTGTCATTGCTGCACTGCCGCAGGATTTTAACTTCCGTGGCGCTAGGTCGTATGTTGAGATAGGCGATAATAACGTGATTCGTGAAAATGTCGTAATAAATCGTGGTACTAACCGCGATGGCGTGACAAAGATTGGCAATAGCAACTTCCTTCTTGAAGGTACCCATATCAGCCATGATACAAAGGTGGGCGACCATTGCGTATTCGGTTATGGTGTCAAGATTGCCGGTGACTGCGAGATTCATAATGGTGCCATCTTCTCGTCAAGTGCCATCCAGAATGCCAACACACGTGTAGGTCGTCTGGCAATGGTGCAGGCAGGCACATCTTTCTCCCTGGATATCCCTCCATTCGTTGTTGCAGGTGGCAAGCCGATAGAATATGGCGGACCTAACACTGTGATGATGAACGAGGCTGGTATCGATGCTAAGGTGCAGAAGCATATTGCCAATGCATATCGTCTTCTTTTCCATGGGAAGACAAGCACGTTTGATGTTATAAATCAGATTAAGGAACAGGTACCCGACAGTCCGGAGATACGAACGATTATCGAGTTTCTGGAGAATACCCAACGTGGTATTATGTGTAAATAAAATTAATCCCTGCCAGTCGGCAGGGATTAATTTTATTCCTAATAACTTGCTGTGCATGGGATGCCTGCAGCAATAACTCTGTCTCGAATGGCATCCAGTTGCTCGTGAGTGGCTTTTAGCAGACCTTGGGCCGGTGTCTCACGGTCGATGGTGTATATCATCACCTGCTGGGGCTTGATGTCTTTTACGGCTTCAATCCAGGGGTTAACAAATTCCTCACCGGTGTTGTCTACTGATTCCCCTTTACATTCGCCTCGCATAAACATCGTCTGAATGATGGCATGTCCGTTGAAGGCTTTCATGTGCTCTATTATCTTTTCCACATCGTAGGTGCCGTTGGGATGGTCTACCTTGTTGATGTATTCTTGATTGACAGTGTCAAGCTTCAGGATATTGTTGTCTACCAGCATCAGTGCATCGTGAACACTCTTACGGTGTATCATCGTGGAATTGCTCAGCACAGATACTTTTGCTTCAGGACAATACTTGTCACGCAGTCTTATCGTGTCGTTGATTATCTCGGGAAAGTGCGGATGACACGTAGGTTCGCCATTACCTGCGAAGGTAAGGACATCAGGCAACTGTCCTTCAGCAACCATCTGCTTAAGCTTTTGCTCCAGTTTTTCTGCCACTTCCTCCCTTGTGGGCAGTGGGAGCGAAGGACGATGGTCTTCATTGAAGCCACACTCGCAGTAGATACAGTCGAAACTGCATACCTTACCGTCGGCAGGCAGAAGATTGATGCCCAATGATATTCCCAGCCTGCGGCTGTGAACAGGTCCGAAAATCGGTGATGGATAGATAATTGTACTCATAATCGGGTGCAAAGTTATAAAAAAATAATAAATGATAACTGATAAATGATAAATTTCGCTTGGAAACGATATTTTTTTTGTAACTTTGCAGCCGATTTTTGATTTTTACGTACGTAAGAGATAAATGAATAAACGCAAAAAGAAGACTGGCACCCGTCGTAGGAGGATGCAGTTGGTGACATTGTGCATCAGTACCTCGATGGTGTTGGTGTTGTTGGGTTTGGTGGTACTCTCTGTGCTCACCTCGCGAAACCTGTCTGTGTGGGTCAAGGAGAACCTCACTGTGACAGTCATGCTCAGCGATGATGCCAGTGTCAACGATGCCAAGCGCCTGTGTAAGGCGCTCTATCATCGTCCTTACTCCCGGAATATCGACTATGTGAGCAAGGATCAGGCTCTTAAGGAACAGAGTGCTGCCATGGGTAGCGACCCTTCGGAATTCCTTGGCGCCAATCCTTTTGTAGCCTCTCTTGAGCTTCAGCTGAAGTCGGATTATGCCAATCGTGATTCCCTTAAGTGGATTGTCAAGGAACTGAAGAAACTGCCGATAGTGACAGATGTGGCATATCAGGCAGACCTTATGGATGAGGTGAACAGGAACCTTACCAACATCAATTTCGTGTTGTTGTTCCTGGCGCTGTTGCTGACATTTGTGTCATTTGCCCTGATCAACAACACGGTAAGGCTGAGTGTCTATTCGCGTCGTTTCCTCATTCATGCAGAGAAACTGGTAGGAGCGTCGTGGAGCTTTATCCGCAAGCCGTTCCTTAATCAGGCTTTATTGGTAGGTGTTTTAGCAGCTATACTTGCAATCGGAGTATTGGGACTGATCGTATATGGTATCTATTATTACGAACCGGCAATCCTGGCTGTTATCACTTGGAGGGAAATGGCAGTCACGGGTTCTGCGGTAATGCTGTTCGGTATTATCATCACAGCTGTCTGCTCCTGGATTTCCGTAGGTCACTTCCTCAGGATGACAGCCGGCGACCTGTATAAGATTTAAATGACAATGGATAAATGATAAATGATAATGGATAAAAGAGATTTCGCATTTGATAAGATGAACTACATCCTCCTTGCAATAGGCATGGTGATAGTTATTATTGGCTTTTTGCTGATGACAGGTCCGAATTCTACGGATACAACCTTTGAGCCTGATATCTTCAGTGTTCGTCGTACCAAGGTGGCTCCTGTTGTGTGTCTTTTCGGATTCCTGTCGATGATTTATGCTGTAATGCGCAAACCTAAGAATTGATTATGGACTGGATACAGACAGTTATTATTGCCATCGTTGAGGGACTGACAGAGTTCTTGCCGGTATCTTCGACAGGCCACATGATTATCGCTCAGAATCTCCTGGGTGTACCTCAGGGTGATCCCTTCGTGCATGCTTTTACGTTTATCATCCAGTTTGGTGCCATCTTGTCGGTGGTATGTCTCTACTGGCATCGCTTCTTCAATTATGACCATTCACCAGTACCTGCGGGCAGTTCGCTTTTCCGGAAGCTTAAGCATAAGTTCCATTTCTACTGGTTGCTTATCATAGGTGTTATCCCTGCTGTGGTGATAGGTTTGCTTGCAAAGAAGTCTGGCTTGCTCGACTGGCTGTTAGACAGCGTTGAGGTGGTAGCTGTCATGCTGGTGTTAGGTGGAGTGTTCATGCTTTATTGCGACAGACTGTTCAACAAGGGCAGTGAGAATAACAGTGTCAATGAGCACCGTGCTTTCATGATAGGTCTCTATCAGTGTATCTCTGTCATCCCTGGTGTGTCGCGATCTATGGCGACGATTGTTGGAGGTATGGCGCAAGGACTAACCCGCCGTCGCGCTGCCAAGTTCTCATTCTTTCTGGCTGTGCCTACAATGGCAGGTGCCACATTGCTCGACTTGCTCGATCTGATGAAGGAGGATACGGCATGGGCCACGAGCCATAACATCACCATGCTGATTCTTGGCTGTGTCATCGCCTTTGTCGTAGCATTGTTGGCTATGAAATGGTTTGTCGATTATCTGACAAAATATGGTTTTAAGGCTTTTGGTATTTATCGCATTGTAGTTGGTAGTATCATTATCATACTGCTTCTTACAGGGCATTCACTTGCAATGGTTGACTGATGAATTTCCAGGAAGGAGCCTACATATATATCAATAAGCCCTACCGTATGTCGAGTTTCGGGGCTCTCGCCCATATCCGCTATCTTGTATCGAAGAAGATACACGTGAAGCGGGTGAAGATGGGGCATGCCGGAACACTCGACCCACTGGCAACAGGAGTTCTGATACTCTGTACCGGTAAGTTCACCAAACAGATAGAGTCGTTGCAGCTTCATACCAAGGAATATACTGCCACTCTTCAGTTGGGTGCTACCACTCCGAGCTATGATATGGAGCACGAGGTCGACGCTACATATCCCACAGAGCATATCACAAGAGAGCTGATAGAAAAGACTCTGCCTCAGTTTGTGGGAGATATCCAGCAGGTGCCTCCATTGTTCTCGGCTGTTATGGTCGATGGACACCGGGCATATAAGATTGCCAGAAAAGGACAGGAGGTGGAGCTTGCGGCGAAGACAGTACGCATCGATGAGATCGAACTGACCTCCTTCGATGCAGAGAAGATGCAGATGAGTATCCGTGTTGTCTGTGGCAAGGGTACGTATATCCGTTCTATGGCCCGTGATATCGGTGAGGCTCTTGGCAGTGGGGCATATCTTACGGCACTCTGTCGCACGAGGGTAGGGGATGTACGAATAGAGGACTGCCTGACATTTGATAATTTTCCAGAATGGCTCGATGCACAGGAGATAGAAATAAATAAAAAATAATAAAAAATATTTCATGAAGTTATCACAGTTTAAGTTCAGATTGCCTGAGGATCAGGTGGCTATGGAGCCATCTTATCATCGTGACGAGTGTCGTCTGATGGTTGTCCACCGTAAGAGCGGTAAGATTGAGATGATCAAGAAAGACGAGAAAGGGGAAGATATGAAGGACGAGGAGGGAAAGCCCGTCTATCTTGACTTCCGTAATATACTCGATTATTTCGATGAGGATGATGTGTTTGTGTTCAATGATACCCGGGTGTTCCCTGCACGTCTCTATGGCACAAAGGAGAAGACCGATGCCAAGATTGAGGTGTTCCTGCTCCGTGAACTCAATGCTGAGCTCCGTCTGTGGGATGTTCTCGTAGAACCAGCACGTAAGATCCGTATTGGAAATAAGCTCTTCTTCGAGGAAGACGGACCGATGGTGGCAGAGGTCATTGACAACACCACCAGTCGCGGACGTACACTCCGTTTCCTCTACGACTGTCCTCATGATGAGTTCAAGCGCGAGCTCTTTGCCCTTGGTGAGGCTCCGCTGCCTCGCTATATTGTCGACAAGCGTCCTGCCAACGAAGAGGATATGGAGCGTTTCCAGACCATCTATGCCAAGAATGAGGGTGCTGTCACTGCCCCTTCTACAGGCTTGCATTTCAGCCGTGAGCTGATGAAGCGCATGGAGATACGCGGTATCAACTTCGCTTTTGTCACTGTTCACTGCGGACTTGGCAACTTCGACACCATCGAGGTTGAGGACCTTACCAAGCATAAGATGGGCTCAGAGCAGGTGATTATCAGTCGTGAGGCTTGTGAGATTGTCAATACGGCTAAGAGTGCCGGCCACCGTGTCTGTGTGGTAGGTGTCAGCACAGCCCGTGCCACAGAGTCATCTGTAGGTACCGACGGAATGCTTAAGGAGTTTGACGGATGGACCAATAAGTTTATCTTCCCGCCTTATGAGTTCGGTATGGCCAACTGTATGATAGGTAATTTCTATCACCCAGAGTCGACAATGATGATGACAGAGTGTTCATTCGGAGGCTATGATCTCGTCTATGATGCATATAAGAAGGCAGTAAAGAACGGCTATAAGTTCGGCTGCTACGGTGATGCAATGCTTATTCTCGATGACTGATAAACATAAAGTCTATTTAGGATTAGGGAGTAATCTCGGTGATCGTGAGGAAAATATTCGCAAGGCGATATCGCTTATTGGCGAAAGGGTAGGACTGGTGATTCGCCAGTCCTCTCTTATTGAGACCGAGCCCTGGGGATTCAAGTCGGATAACAAGTTCCTCAACGCAGTCATCCTCTGTGAGACCACCCTCACTCCCCGTCAGGTGTTGCGTGCAACACAGAAGATCGAGCGTTCCCTTGGCAAACTCCGTAAGCATTCCACCCGGCGTACCCCATTATCATTTATCATTTATCCATTATCCATTTATCGCGATCGCCCTATCGATATTGACATCCTTCTCTATGACGACCTCACCATCGATGAGCCCGACCTTAGGATTCCCCATCCTCTTATGCATGAGCGTGACTTCGTGATGATTCCCTTGAAGGAGATACAATAAAAAAAGCCTCGCAGATTTGCGAGGCTTGATTTTTCTCTTTTTACTTGCGGAGGCCGAGAGCCTTTACAATAGCACGATAGCGATTGATATCGTTAACGTAGAGATACTTCAGCAACTTACGGCGCTTACCTACCATCATGGTAAGTGAACGAGCTGTGTTGTGATCCTTGTGGTTCTTCTTCAGGTGCTCTGTCAGGTGAGCGATACGATAGCTGAAAAGAGCAATCTGTGCTTCTGCAGAACCGGTATCAGTTGTGCTCTTGCCATACTGACCGAAGATCTCCTGCTTTTTTGCTTTGTCGAGATACATAATTGTAAATGTGATTAAAAGTGTTGTGCAATAACATCTTTCTGACGCTTCTATCTGCCTAATCACGTGCGATTTACGTCATCAAATGCTTCGGATTTTCCGAAATGCGGCTGCAAAGGTACGAATAATTTATGATACCACCAAATTTTGAAGGTATTTTTTTATTA
>FLNV01001034.1_pt1 | contig 58854 bp, 50 predicted proteins | sample 1140351 | NCBI WGS metagenome assembly FLNV01 (sample SAMEA3878207, study PRJEB12797) | bioreactor metagenome | biome: Moose rumen | place: Sweden | collected 2011-10 | reverse complement strand
TTACCCACGGACTTACTCATATCAACCTTTATGAAGTGATGCCGGAAACAGGATCGGAAACTCAGATGTATCCCTTTCTGGACTTTATCCCCCGATATACCTCCACGGCTACCCTGTTGATACAGGGTGTGAGAAAGGGTGAGCCGGCGGCGCATACCGTGTGCTGGATGATAGCCGGCTATCCCCTGACAACGGTGGCAATGCCTCTGGCAATCCTTCCATCAGGGAAGATCCCTGCAGTCCTGAGACCAGGGGAAAACAACTGTTCATGGTTGTGTGACAGGAGCTTGGTATTAAAGGAGAGACTGTTTTGCGTGAAAGAGAGTAATGGGCATAACTATATCAACCTCTCCGCACTCATCAACAAGCAGCAGACAGGTCTCCTACAGCGTATCATGCCGATAGAAGAGGAGGTGATGGCCAAGGGAAAGGAGGCTGTAGAGAAACTCCGCGGGAAGAAGTCAGGCGAAGAGGCCATGGAACATTTCTTCGACTGGGTGGACAGGTTCCTTCCACAAGCGTATGAGAGGCTTTGAGCCTCTCATACGGTCAAAACTTGTAGGTATATCCCACACCGACGACATGCCGGTTGGTGTTATCTTCATCTTTTCCGTCGATATAACGGTAGAAGAGATTCAGGTTGTGGTGCTTGGCCACCTGCCAGTCGGCACCCACCGTATAACGGATCTTTTGTAATCCACCCTTGGCGTTATACCACTCCGTACTCATGAAAGGCTCCAAGTTGAGGGATCTTATATCGTAGGATAGCTGTAGACGAGAGCGGAGCACATGACGGGCGCCACCATTCTTAATCTTCTCAGTCCACTCCTCATCATCCTCATCCCAACGCTGTACGGTCGTCTCTTTCTTCAGGGTGTATTGCCAACGCTCACGAAGCGCCAGTTTCCAGTTGTTGCTTCTGAGAGAACCTGTGACAGAGGCATATACACGATGTTTGGTGTTCCAATAGGAAGGTGTGAACTTATTCACGGTGCCATCCTTATGATAGCTGTACTCCTCCTCATTGTTGTCACGCATGAATTTGTACCCGGCGTTGAACCTCAACCATTTATAGGGTTTGTAAGCGGTGCTCATACCCACCGTCCATCGGTCAGAGGCACCGAAACCATCACGCAGACGATATTCTGCCTCACCCGTCATGCTCCACTGCTTGTTGAACTTCTTCTGAGCTCCTACGCTCATCCACATCCCTGTGTCTGTGTCATCCTGCGCTGCTATTGGTAGTGTGACAGCCAATGTGAGTAGCATAATGATTATCTTTCTCATACTTCTTCTACTTAAAAATCCTGCATTTTATTACAACATAATACCTGCTTTTGGCACTTTCACCATGCCATCGACAGAACTTGGATCCTTGCCTTCACTATCGTAATATACTTTGATGACGGTCATGTCACGCAGCATATCGACACCTCCCACTTCTACCTTGGATATCTTCAGCCCTAAACGCTCTTCCAGATCGGCGATGAGTTCCGCACGACGCTCGGGCTTGATCAGGTCAATACGATCATATTGTATCATTTTCACAGCCTGGATCTTCAACCTCATCTCACAAACCCAGATGGAGGCCATTATCAATAGGTTTGTAATCACCAGTTCCGCCAAAGGGATATTGGCAGCCAGCGCATTGACCACCGCCAAGGCGATAAGTACAAAGAGGTAGGTCATCTCACGCACCGGCATGGCATCCGTGCGGTAACGCATGATACTGAAGATGCCGAACAGTCCGATTCCGATACCCATACTTGTCTTTCCTTTCATGTCGTCCAACACGTAAATCATGAAATAGACAAGGAAGAAAATGGCAATAGAGATAAGCATGAACGTGAAATAGAAATCACGTCTCTTGCTTTTTACATAATAGAGTCGGTCGATGATAATCCAACTCACCACAACACTTATCAGAAACCTTACCAACATATGGGCAAAGTCTGTAGAAATAATATTACTCAGCAGATCCATCATTGTCTATCTTTTAATGTTATCTTGTAGTGTTTATGATTCTCTGTATATCCCGTAATTTAGGCTTGAAGCGGTTAACCTGCAGGGTGTCATCAGTCCTGGCGGCTCCCATACAGTATTTGCTGAAACCATGTGGGAAGACTCTCAGACGGTTGAGTATCAACAGGACAGGTGATGGACAGAGACCATCGCGCTTGAGTTCTATGACGACAAGGCTCTCTTCGTGCCAGTCATTCCCGCTGCGCAGGTTGTGGAAGTGCATATCGGTGTCTATGGTCAGCCGCTCGGTCTTGGCATTGTTCACCAATGTAATCCTGCTGAAGTGATTATCCATGGCAGGTTCGAGACGGCTGGTATTGAAGTTGACACGTTGTGACAGAAACTTCTCTTTTTCCTCTTCGTGGATATCGGTAGTCACCAAGTCGTCGGTATAGATGCGGATGCGCTTCTTCTTGGTGCGCCCGTGATTGTTTTTTGTCTTTACCTCCAAGAACTGCAGGTTGCTGCTCTCATATTCCCGAATCCTCACTTTCTGACGATTGACATGTCCTGTCTGATGCATGTAAAACAGGGATCTCTCCGGGGTGTCATAATAGACCGTATGGTAAGGGAGGTTCCTGTCACCGTTAATCTCTTGTATCCTATATTCTTCCTGTGCCATCGACAACAGCAGACGCAGTGCCGGCAACGTAGTGACGAACTTCGTGTCGATTCTGTTCATGAGTCGTATATCGCTCATCTCTTCGAGTGTGATAGGACGGAAGGATGTGATTTGTTGATACATAAGCTCTTTATTAATGACATCGCAAAAGTATGATTCTCTATGGTTTCTTACAAAAATCATCAATAAAAAGCCGATTTCTCTCAACAAAAGACCAAATATGTATGACGTCATAACATGAGGCGTGGCAACGGGGAAAGGGCACAAAAAAGACGCCACACAGTGACGTCTCTTATAATGGCTTGAAAAGACAGACTCTTATTCCTCCTCAGAGAAGTCCTCTTTGCCAACGCCACATAATGGGCAAACGAAATCTTCCGGAAGATCCTCAAATGCTGTTCCGGGCTCAATGCCGTTTTCAGGATCGCCTACTTCTGGGTCGTAAACCCAGCCACAAGTGTCACAAACATACTTTTTCATAATGTCTTCTTTTTAGTGAATATTATAATTGGTTGAAAAGATGCTCTACTTTCTCCACGATCATCTCGGGAGAGATATTCCGCATACAGGCGAAATCCCCCCGCATACAGGGCTTGTTGCCATAGATACTGCACGGGCGACAAGGTAAGTCCAGCTGAACAAACTTATCCGTACCCTGCCCCCACCCGGCGAAACCGGCGTAGGGATGGGTAGCTCCCCATACGCTCACCACGGGAATACCCGTGAGTGATGCCAAGTGCATGTTACCACTATCCATCGATACCATCACATCCAAATGACTCATCAGGATCATCTCCTGACGCAAACCACCCAACAGGCGAGAGGCGTTGGTGCCTTGCGGGAATGCCTCCGCCCATTCATCGAAGACGGCAAACTCCTTTTTTCCTCCACCAAAGAAGAAGATCCGTGCGTGTGGATGATGGTCAAGCAACTGTTGAATAACCTGTCGCATCAGTGCCAAAGGATAAATCTTCCCCTCATGGGCGGCAAAGGGAGCGATGCCGATCCAATACTGACTGGCGGGCTTCTCCCGGAATTCCTCCGGCAGTAAGGACAGGTTACCACCCTCTGGCGGAAAAACGGAATGAAAATCGATTTTCACGGGATATCCCAACTTGGCAAACACATCGGTATAATTCTGAAAAGCGGTGGACTGCTGCACCAATATCTTGTTGTTGCCACGTGTTAGCTGGTTCCTTCCCTTCCGGTGCTTGTCGATATGCTCTACCTGATACCTGCCAAGATTAAAACGGGTACGTAGGTAGTCGGAGCGCAGGACGTGATGCAGATCAGCAATGGCAGTGAAATGCTTGGCTGTCAGGCGACGGTATAAGGCGTTCATCCCTTTGATTCCCCGATATTCCGTTTTTAAGTCGGCTTCCATGAATCCCAGATTCTCGGCAAGACCCTCAAAGAGAGGACGTGCGAAAGCACGGCTCAACATGGTGAACCGCACGTCGGGATATTGTCGTGCCAGAGAGTATACCACCGGTACGCACATCGCCACGTCACCTAATGCGGAGAAGCGGATAATCAGAACATGTTCCTTGTGCATGCTTATTTCTTAGCGTAAAGGACAGGGTTGGTGGAAGGGTCGTTGTACATCTTCATCTGACGATACACCTTCATGTATTTCCGTCCGGCTCCGATATCTTCCAACAGCTGATCAATGGCCGTGCTCAGATCCACCTGTTGCTCCAACAGTACACGTAACTTCTGCCGGCATTTCTCACGATGCTCCTCAGAAGCATCCTCGCGCTCTGCCTGCTCTTTCATGTGGTAGATCTTCAGCGCCAAGATGCTCAGACGGTCGATGGCCCACGCAGGACTCTCTGTGTTGATACGTGCGTCGGGAAGTACCTGCACATTTGAATACTTCTGACGGAAATAACTGTCAATCTGCTCCACCAAATCAGTGCGATCTTGATTACTGCGGTCAATACGCCGTTTTAACCCCAGTGCTTCCAGTGGATCGATATGTGGATCACGGATGATATCCTCCAAATGCCACTGTACGGTGTCAATCCAGCATTTCAGATACAATCGGTTCTCAACAGATTCCCTGGCATAAGGATTATTAATAGGTGTGTCAACGCTATCCTTCATGTGATAATCGTCAATAGCCTGACTGAAAATGATATTACTCTGTTTTGTAAATGACATAATTCTTTTTCTTAATGCTGCAAAACTAAATAATTTTTTTTGAACCACCAAACTTTTTATGTGAAGAGTGATGACCAAAACAGGAAGAATTCAAAAAGAAAAAAGTTTCGTTCCGCAATTATTTTTAATAAATATCCAAAAGGATGTCTTTTTTTGCACAATTAAGGGGGTGTTGTGCATACGATGATGCTTTTTTTTCAAAAATATTTGCATAATCGAATTTTAATTTGTTCCTTTGCACCCGAAATTTTTAAGTAAGAAGATTATTTATTAACATTTAAAAGTTACAATTATGTCAGAAATCGAAGCTAAAGTTAAGGCGATCATCGTTGATAAACTCGGTGTTGATGAATCAGAGGTAAAGCCAGAGGCAAGTTTCACCAACGATCTTGGTGCGGATTCTTTGGATACTGTTGAACTGATCATGGAGTTTGAGAAAGAGTTTAATATCTCTATTCCAGACGATAAGGCTGAGACTATCACAACTGTTGGCGACGCTATCAAGTATATTGAGGAGAACGCATAATAGATTTTCTGATGATGGGTGCTAGGATACGTCCATTAGGATTCTAATGGAGCCATGTTGTTTCCTAACACTCATCATTTTTACTTATCAATATTATAATGGAGTTAAAAAGAGTAGTTGTAACAGGGCTTGGTGCCGTAACACCTGTGGGCTTAACTCCGGAGGAGACTTGGAGTAATCTTCTTGCCGGTGTCAGTGGTGCGGCTCCTATTACACAGTTTGACAGCTCCTTGTGCAAGACCCATTTTGCTTGTGAGATAAAAGGACTTGATGTCAACGAATATTTAGACCGCAAGGAGTCTCGTAAGATAGACCGCTATACCCAGTTGGCGCTGATCAGTGCCATTCAGGGCGTAAAAGACGCCGGGTTGGATTTGGAGAAGGAAGACAAGGATCGTATAGGTGTTATTTATGGCGTTGGTATCGGAGGTATACGTACCTTTGAGGACGAAGTGAAGTATTATGGCAAGAACGAGGAACAAGGTCCTAAGTTCAGTCCTTTCTTCATCCCCAAAATGATAGCAGATATCGCATCAGGACATATCTCCATACACTTCGGATTCCATGGTCCAAACTATACCACGACGAGTGCCTGTGCGTCTTCAAGCAATGCCTTGGCAGATGCCTTCAACCTGATCCGTCTGGGTAAGGCGAACATTATCTTAGGGGGTGGTGCCGAGAGTGCTATCTGTATGTGTGGCGTGGGAGGTTTCAATGCCATGAAGGCATTGTCCACACGAAATGATGATCCAGAGCGCGCCTCACGTCCTTTTAGTGCCAGTCGCGACGGTTTCGTAATGGCAGAGGGTGCCGGCTGTCTTGTCCTTGAAGAGCTGGAACATGCCAAGGCCCGTGGTGCTAAGATCTATGCAGAGATGGTAGGTGAGGGCGAGAGTGCCGATGCTTATCATATCACTGCCAGCCACCCCGAGGGTCTGGGAGCGAAGTTGGTGATGAAGGCTGCTCTCAGTGATGCCGGATTGAAGCCAGAGGATATTGACTATATCAATGTGCACGGCACGTCCACTCATGTCGGTGATATCTCAGAGGCAAAGGCTATCAAGGAGGTGTTCGGTGATGCCGCCTACAAATTGAATATCAGCTCCACGAAGTCAATGACCGGTCACCTGTTGGGAGCTGCCGGCGCCGTGGAGGCCATGGTAAGTGTTCTTGCGATTAAGAATGATATCGTACCACCTACCATTAATCATGATGAGGATGACAAGGATGAGGAGATTGACTACAATCTGAATTTCACCTTTAACAAGGCACAGAAACGCACCGTACGTGCCGCCATGAGCAACACATTTGGCTTTGGAGGACACAATGCCTGTGTAATATTCAAGAAATATGTTGATTAGAGATATCCTTGATCTTGTAAAGCTCCCTTTCCGAAAAGATAAGGAGCTTTATTTTTCTATACGGAGTATTGTGGGATTCTATCCTCACCATATCGCTTATTTCAAACAGGCGCTGATGCACAAGAGTATCGGCAGACGAAATGCCAAGGGGCGCCCTGTCAACAATGAGCGGTTGGAGTTTTTGGGCGATGCTATCTTAGGGGCTGTCGTCGGGGATATCGTCTATAGGCATTTTGAAGGGAAGCGGGAGGGATTCCTGACGAATACCCGCAGTAAGATTGTGCAGCGTGAGACACTCAACAAACTGGCACGGGAGATGGGCATCAATGACCTGATATTAAGCAGTGGGCACAACTCGTCACATAATAGTTATGTGGGAGGTAATGCCTTTGAGGCTCTCATCGGTGCAATCTATTTGGATCGTGGCTACAACGCATGCATGTGTTTCGTGGAGAAGAGGGTTCTCAACGAGCTGATAAATATCGACAAGGTAGCCTATAAGGAGGTGAACTTTAAGTCGAAGCTCTTGGAGTGGAGCCAGAAGAACCGGGTGAAACTGGAATACCGGTTGTTAGAGCAGAAGAACGATGACAATGGGAGTCCGGTGTTCACCTATCAGGTGATGATAGAAGGTCTTGAGAGTGAGACCGGCACGGGCTACAGTAAGAAAGAGAGTCAACAGCAAGCCAGCAAGCTGACCTTGCAGCGCCTGCGTAAGAATCCGCAGTTTATAGATGCCGTTTTTGCTGCCAAGGCCAGCCGTACGAAGATGGAGGAGACACCGGTCGAAATGGTTCCCGACACAGTTCAGAAAGAGGACTTTTTCGTTATGGAGAAATCAGAAGAAGTGTCGGTTCGTTCTGAGATGAAAAAGGCAGGCAATCAGCAGAAGACCCTATCAGAAAAGAAGAATGCTGACAAGGAAAAGAGGAAATCCTTAAAGGAGGTCTCCAAGATAAACGACAAAAAGAAAGAAGAGACGGTGACGGATGAGTTCGACCTATCTGACATCACAGTCAACCCTCAGGAATTATCCCGTGAGGAGATTATCGCCGCCGCGGAAGCCGCCGCCTTTGTCGAGAAGGAAAAGGAGAGCTGACCATCGAAATCCTCCATAATAAACGGCCTAAGTCATCTTTTAGGCGTTGTTTTTCTTAAAATTAGTGAATTATTCATCTATTCAAAAGAATATCAGTATCTTTGCATAAATTTATAGAGTGTGACAGATACCATTATCTGCATGGTCCTGCCCTTCACTTTATAACAATGATATATAATACTGGAAAGAATAGATGAGTCTTACACGAGTCGTACGCAATATCTTTATGCCCAGGTGTAAGCAACTGGAGCATTATAACAACAGCGCTGAGGCAATCCAGCAACAGTCGCTTCAATATCTTTTGGAACATGCCAAAGATACGGTATATGGCAAAGAATACGGGTTCTCTTCATTTCACGGCTATGATGATTTCGCCAAAGCCGTTCCTGTAACTACCTACGAGGAGGTGAAGAGTTATGTTGATAGGATGCGCCACGGAGAGAAAGACGTACTATGGCAAGGACAGGTAAAATGGTACGCAAAATCCTCCGGTACTACTAACGACAAGAGTAAGTTTATCCCCGTTTCAGCCGAAGGACTGAAGAAGATGCACTACAAGGGTGGGTTCGATTCGGTAGCCCTTTACCTGCAGAACCATCCTGAGAGCCGCCTCTTTGACGGCAAGGCGCTGATCTTAGGGGGGAGCCATGCTCCCAACTATAACCTGCCACGCTCCTTGGTAGGCGATCTCAGTGCAATTCTCATTGAGAATATCAATCCGTTTGTTAACCTCGTACGGGTGCCCAAGAAAGCTACCGCTTTGTTGAGCGATTTCGAGATTAAGCGCGACCGCATCGCCCGCGAGACCCTTCAGGAGAATGTAACCAATCTCAGTGGCGTTCCTTCCTGGATGCTTTCCGTATTATCCCGTGTCCTGGAGCTTTCAGGTAAGGAGAACCTGTTGGAAGTGTGGCCCAACCTGGAAGTCTTCTTCCATGGCGGCGTGGCCTTCACCCCATATCACCATCAGTATAATGAACTGATCCCGTCGGAGAACATGCATTATATGGAGACGTATAACGCCAGTGAGGGATTCTTCGGATTACAGAATGACCCGACTGACGCCGCGATGCTCCTGATGCTCGACTACGGGGTATTCTACGAGTTCATCCCCTTGGAAGATATTTCCGACGGCACTCTCACCAATCCTAATCATCTACATGTCGTACCGCTCTGCGGCGTTGAGATAGGGAAGAATTATGCGATGGTAATCTCTACTCCCTGCGGTCTGTGGCGTTATATCATCGGTGATACCATACGTTTTACCTCCAAGGATCCATATAAGTTTGTGATCTCAGGAAGGACGAAACATTTTATCAATGCCTTTGGCGAGGAATTGATCGTGGATAATGCTGAGAAAGGTATGGAGTATGCTTGTGAACAGACCGATGCGGAGGTGCTCGAATACACGGCAGCTCCGGTGTTCATGGACAACCATGCCAAATGCCGTCACCAATGGCTCGTGGAGTTCTCCAAGGAACCTGCCGATCTGGAAGAGTTCGCAAGGATCCTTGACCGCAAACTGCAGGAGGAGAACAGTGACTATGAGGCCAAGCGTTATAAAAACATCACCCTGCAGCCCCTGGAACTTATCAAAGCCCGTCCAAACCTGTTTAACGACTGGCTGAAGGCCAAAGGTAAATTAGGCGGACAGCATAAGATTCCGCGGCTGAGTAACTGCAGGGAACATATAGAGGAGATGCTTAAACTGAATGTATGAGAAAGAGGAATAGATGCGCAGGACAGCAGATGCAGACGATGTTGATAAGACACCACCGTCTGGGCTTGGTATGTGCGATACTCCTCACCTTCGTCTCCTGTGCTAAGATGGGACAGCCTGATGGGGGATGGTATGACGAGACACCTCCTCGTGTCATCGGTGCCAACCCGCAAGACCAGGGTGTCAACGTGAAAACGCAGAAGGTCAATATCTACTTCGATGAATATATCAAGATCGACAACCCTACCGAGAAGGTGGTGATATCACCACCTCAGATAGAAGTGCCTGAGATCAAGGCCGCCGGTAAAAAGATTGCTATCGAGTTGCTCGATTCACTGAAACCCAATACCACCTATACCATTGATTTCTCAGATGCTATCACCGACAATAACGAGGATAACCCTTTGGGAAACTATACCTATAGCTTCTCCACAGGGGATCATATCGACACACTGGAGGTGGCAGGCTATGTGCTTGAAGCAGAGAATCTGGAACCGGTAAAAGGTATCCTGGTGGGACTGTATGCCAATGAGAGTGATACCATCTTCCGTAGTGAACCGATGCTGCGTGTGGGGCGTACCGATGGCAACGGACATTTCATCATCAAAGGCGTGGCACCGGGGAAATACCGTATCTATGCCCTTCAGGATGCCGACGGCAACTATCTCTATAACCAGAAAAGTGAGATGATCGCCTTTTCCCATGAGGTGATAGAACCTACTTGGAAACCCGACATCCGTCAGGATACTATCTGGCGTGATTCCCTCCGTATTGACTCTATCACGCGGGTGCCATACACCCATTTCCTTCCCGACGAGGTGACACTCCTTGCCTTCACCGCTATACAGACAGACCGTTTCTTCCTCAAGGCGGAAAGGAAAACGGCTGAGCAGTTTTCGCTCTTCTATAGCTATGGCGACACTGACCTGCCGATACTCAAAGGACTCAATTTTGTTTCTGACAGCGCCTTTGTCATCGAGGCCTCCGAGAAGAGAGATACTATCACCTACTGGCTCTGCGACTCACTGCTCATCAACCAGGATACACTCAACGTGGAGATTATACACCATCTCACCGACACCTTAGGCGTGCTTCAGACCGTCACCGACACGCTGCAAATCCTCTCGAAAGATCCTTTGGAGAAACGACAGAAGAGAGAGAAGAAGGAATACGATGACTGGAAAAAGAAACAAACACGCCTTGAGAAACGGGGACAGCCCTTCGACTCTATCATGCCGCCGAAGATGCTGGAACCAAAATTCGATGTGCCATCGCAGTTGGATCCTGACAAGAACCCGCGTGTCATATTGCCTTGCCCTATAGAGAAGCCCGATACGTCAATGATCCATCTCTATGCTAAGCACGACACCCTATGGTACCGGGCACTCTATGAGATGCGAGAGGTGGAGAGGGTTCCACGCGCTTATGAGATTTACGGCGAGTGGCGACCCGACGTGGAATATAGTTTGGAAATAGACTCCGCCGCCTTCCGGGATATCTATGGCAGGGTGTCAAAATCTTATAAGTCGGGCTTTAAGGTGCGCTCCAATGATGATTACAGCACAATCCTCTTCACCTTCACCGGTATGAAGGAGAAACACCTCGTGGCACAACTGCTCAGTAAATCCGACAAACTCGTCAAAGAGGTGAGGACCAGTAACGGCACGGCGGAGTTCTTCTATGTGAAACCTGATACCTATTACCTACGTGTGCTACAGGATGACAACGACAACGGCAAGTGGGATACGGGTGACTATGATCTGAACCTGCAGCCTGAGCAGGTGTACTACTATCCCGAGAAGATTGAGTGTAAGGCGAAATGGGACCTTACCCTTACATGGGATCCCTCATCACGGGTGGTCTTCAAGCAGAAGCCTGGCGCACTGGTCAAAACCAAGCAAGACAAGAAACGTACCATCAAGAGTCGTAATGCCGAGCGTGCCCGTAAGTTAGGTTTGGAATATATCAAAGGACAAACATTTTAATAAGATGAGATTATTCAGATATCAGATGGCTATCTTGCTGCTGACATTCATCAGTTTGCCGGCAGCAGCACAGTGTACCTTCACAAATAACGCCTTCAAGGGGGGAGAGTTTCTCTCCTATAACCTCTACTACAACTGGAAGTTTGTGTGGGTGAAGGCGGGCTCTGCCACCATGCATACCGTGCAGAGTAAATACAATGGCAAGGATGCTTACCGTGCCAGTCTCACCACCCGAGGAAACAACAAGGTGGATGAGATGTTCGTTCTGCGAGACACTCTCCTCTGTTACAGCTCACTTGACATGGAACCGCTGTATTTCCGTAAGGGGGCACGTGAGGGGAAACGCTATACCGTGGATGAGGTTTGGTTCGACTATAAAGGGGGAAAGACATTTCTCCGACAACGCCGTATGTTTAAGGACGGTACCTCGAAGACCATCACCAATACCCGCGACGACTGCGTCTATGACATGCTGAATATCTTCCTGCGTGCCCGCAGCTTCAACCCGGAAGGATGGCAGAAAGGACATGTGGTTAAGATTCCTATCGCCGATGGTAACAGCATTGATGACGCAGTGCTGAAATACCGAGGCAAGTCAACTATCAAAGGTGATAATGGTGTGAGATACCGCTGTCTGGAACTGTCATATATGGAGTTGGAGAAAGGGAAATACAAGGAGATCGTTCGGTTCTATGTCACCGACGACAGCAACCATATCCCTGTGCGTCTTGACCTCTTCCTACGCTTCGGCAGCGCGAAGGCCTTCGTGACAAATATCAAGGGCAACCGTAATCCGATAGAAGCGCTGGTGCAGTGAGAGGGCATGGCGTAAGTTATATATCTGTTTTGTCGACTCATAAATGAAGAAATTATATATTGAGACATATGGCTGTCAGATGAATGTTGCCGACAGCGAGGTGGTAGCCTCTGTGATGAAGATGGCTGGCTATGAGGTGTGCGAGCGCCTCGAAGAAGCCGATGCCGTCTTCCTCAATACCTGTTCAGTGCGCGACAACGCCGAGCAGAAGATCTTCCACCGGTTGGAGGTGCTCCACGCCGCTCAGAAGAAAGGGAACCACCGTATCATTGGAGTACTGGGATGTATGGCAGAGCGCGTGAGAGACGATCTGCTTACCCACCATCATGTAGATCTGGTAGCCGGTCCGGACAGCTATCTGTCACTGCCCGACCTCATCGCACAGGCTGAGAATGGACATAAGGCCATCAATATCGAACTGTCCTCCACGGAGACGTACAGGGATATTCTTCCACAACGTCTCCATGGCGCGAAGATCAGCGGCTATGTGAGTATCATGCGTGGCTGTAATAATTTCTGTCATTACTGCATCGTGCCCTATACCCGTGGCAGGGAGCGCAGCAGGGATTTAGATAGTATCCTCGCTGAGGTGAGCGACCTACAGTCACGGGGGTTCAAAGAGGTGACACTGCTTGGACAGAATGTCAACTCCTACCGTTTTGAGCATGACGGTGAGGCGATCGACTTCCCTGTATTGCTGCGACGTGTCGCTGAGGCGGCGCCCCGAATGCGGGTGCGTTTCACCACCTCTCATCCCAAGGACATGAGCGATGCCACATTACAGGTGATCGCAGAGATGCCCAATGTTTGCAAGCATATCCATCTGCCGGTGCAGAGCGGCAGCGACCGCATCCTGCATCTGATGAACCGCAAATACACCCGTGAGTGGTATATGAACCGTATCAACGCCATCCGTACGATCGTTCCCGATTGTGCCATCACCACCGATATCTTCGTGGGCTATCACAGTGAGACGGAAGAGGATCACCAACAGTCACTCTCTCTGATGCAAGAGGTAGAATACGACAGTGCCTTTATGTTCAAATACAGTGAGCGCCCGGGTACCTATGCCTCTAAGCACCTGCCCGATAATGTGGAGGAAGCCGTGAAGCTGCGCCGCTTGACTGAGCTCATCGAACTACAGACAAGTATCTCTGCCGAACAGAATAAGAAGGAGGTGGGGAAAGTCTTCGAAGTGCTGATAGAGGGATTCAGTAAACGTAGTCGTGAACAGCTCTGCGGCCGCACCGAACAAAATAAGATGGTGGTGTTCAACAAACAGGGATGTCATGTCGGGGAGACGGTGTCTGTGCGCATCACCGGCAGCACTTCAGCAACCCTCCTCGGAGAGGTGAAGAACGAATAAGCGAAAGGGTTCAGGGAGCTCGCTCCTACAGGAACCTACGAGCGTTGCATTCCCGTTTAACAATTCGCCATGTTATAAAATTATAAAATATCTTATCGTCATATCGCCATAATCAATTCACAGTTCATGCGAGAATTCCTATTTGTGTTGCGGCGTTTCATCCCGCCATATAAAAAATACCTGATGCTGACAGTATTGTTCAATATCCTCTCCGCTATATTGAACATCTTCTCCTTTGCCACCATCATCCCCCTGCTGAATATCCTGTTCCAGACCGATTCCGGCATGCGGCAGGCTGAATGGATTCCGTGGGATGAGATGAACCTGAAGAATATCACTGAGGTGGTCGGTAACAACGTCGACTGTATAGTGCAGGATCTTGTCATCGACTGGGGAGCCACCACGACCCTGCTCATCATCGGTATGGTTCTGGCCTTTATGACCTTCCTCAAGACAGGTGCCTATTTCCTCTCGTCAGCCACTATCATCCCTATCCGTACAGGCGTGGTGCGTGACATCCGCAACCAGTTGTATCGGAAGATTACGGCCCTGCCGTTAGGATTCTTCAGTGAGGAACGTAAGGGAGACATCATCGCCCGTATGAGCGGTGATGTACAGGAGATAGAGAACTCTATCATGGCTTCTCTCGACATGCTCTTCAAAAACCCCATTCTTATCATCGCCTATTTCACCACCCTTCTCATCATCTCTTGGCGTCTCACCCTCTTCACTATCTTCTTCGTGCCCCTCTTTGGATGGTTCATGGGATTTGTGGGGCGTAAACTCAAGCAGAAAAGTATCAAGGCACAGTCGTTGTGGAGTGATACGATGAGTATGGTGGAAGAGACACTCGGGGGGCTCCGTATCATCAAGGCGTTCAATGCCGAGGATAAGATGAACCGCCGTTTCGACCGAGTGAACACCGACTACCGTAACAATATCATGCGTGTGAATATCCGTCAGCAGATGGCACACCCCATGAGTGAGTTCCTTGGCACGGTAATGATTGTCATCGTATTGTGGTTTGGTGGCATCCAGGTGCTCAACAACGCTTCCATCACCGGCCCAACATTCATCTATTACCTCGTAATCCTATACAGTATCATCAACCCCCTGAAAGAATTCTCCAAAGCCAGCTACAACATCCCCAAGGGCTTGGCGTCGATGGAGCGTGTGGATAAGATTCTTAAGGCAGAGAATAATATCAAGGATCCGGAGCATCCTAAGAATATCTCCAGCTTCGAACATCAGATAGAGTTCCGCCATGTTTCCTTCAAATATGCTGAGCAATGGGTGCTCAGAGACATCAACCTTATCATAGAGAAGGGTAAGACAATAGCGTTGGTAGGACAGAGTGGCGGTGGAAAGTCTACCCTCGTCGACCTCATCCCCCGTTATTATGATGTACAGGAGGGGGAAGTGCTTATCGACGGCATCAATGTCAAGGACTTGGGTATTCACGATCTGCGACAGCTTATCGGTAATGTCAACCAAGAGGCGATTCTTTTCAACGACACCTTCTTCAATAATATCTCTTTCGGTGTGGAGGATGCCACGCAGGAGGAGGTGGAGAACGCTGCCAAGATCGCCAATGCCCATGACTTTATCATGGCATCGGAGAATCAGTACGACACCAATATCGGTGACCGTGGCGGTCGTTTGTCAGGTGGTCAGCGCCAACGTATCAGCATTGCGCGTGCTATACTGAAGAATCCTCCTATTCTCATCCTTGACGAGGCTACCTCTGCCCTTGACACGGAGAGTGAGCGTCTGGTGCAGGATGCTCTCGAACGACTGATGAAGACGCGTACCACCGTGGCCATCGCCCATCGTCTGAGCACCATCAAGAACTCTGACGAGATCTGCGTCCTTCATGAGGGCATGATCGTGGAGCGTGGCACCCATGAGGCATTGCTGCGGCAAGATGGCTATTACAAGAAACTTCATGAGATGCAAAGCTGATGAGACAGATAGGCTATCATATTCTCTATGCCCTCTTTTACACCTTGTCGCTGTTGCCATATAGGGTGATGTACCTCCTGTCCGATTTCCTTTATCCCATTGTCTATTATATGGTGCGTTACCGTAGGAAGATTGTGCGACACAACCTTACGGGCGCTTTCCCCGAGAAGTCCCTTCCTGAGATCATCACTATCGAGAAAGGGTTCTACCATTGGTTCTTGGATTATTTCTTTGAGACCATCAAACTGCTCAGTATCTCGTCAGACAATCTCCTGAAACATATAGAGTTCCTCCATGCAGAAGAGGTGGAGCAGTGTTTCGACGAAGGTCAGCCGTGTGCCGCCTTCTTGGGACATTATGCCAACTGGGAATATCTCTCTGCCACCAGTCTGGCGATGCAGCGACATCCGGAGGCGGTGATGGGACTTATCTATCACCCACTCCGTAACAAAGCCTTCGACCGCCTCTTCCTTACCCTTCGACAGACGCATGGCGGCACCGGCATCCCTAAGAAAGACATCCTGCGGCATCTTCTCCGTTACAAACAAGAAGGACGCATGAGCCTCTTCGGTTATATCGCCGACCAAGGTCCCAAGTGGGAGAATATTCACCTGTGGTTAGATTTCCTCCACCACGACACTCCTGTGTTCACAGGTGCCGAGCGTATCATCCGAAAGATGAACAACGCTGTTTTCTATGTGGATATGAAACGCCTGCGCCGCGGACAATACGTCTGTACTTTCCGTCTTCTCACCCGTGAGCCTGACAAGTGTGAAGAGCATGCCCTGACACGTCGTTTCTTCACCTTGCTGGAGGAGAGCATCCGCCGTGACCCCACCTGTTATTTGTGGAGCCATGATCGTTGGAAACGTACTCACGAGGAGTACGACCGTCGTGTGCGTGAAGGCCTTCTCAAATCTCATTAACCCGTATAGCATGATGAAGACCTTTATCCATCCTCACTTTGAATATCTGCGTGATTATCTGTGTCTGCTGCCCCAGCGTTTCGATGCTGAGGGAGAGACGATTTACCAGTCGCGTAACACCATCAAGGTGCTGACCGCTCCTGATGGTACCCGCCTCAATGTCAAGCGTTACCGGATCCCTCGGTTCCCAAACAACTTTGTGTATAGCCTTGGCCTCCGTAAACCTAAAGGCCTCCGTGCCTATATCTATCCAGAGCGACTGGTGGCCGCCGGTATTGATACCCCCACACCCGTAGCCTATCTCGAGGAGCGTCGTTGTGGACTTCTGGGCTACAGCTATTTCGTTAGTGTGCAGTGTGAGGATATGTGCACCCTCTATGAGGTGGGTACGATGACCTCTGGTTATGAACTGTTGGCCGAGGAGCTTGGAACGTTCACCGCCTATCTCCATGAGCAGCAGGTGCTGCACCTCGACTACACTCCCGGTAATATCCTTTGGCGTCAGGAAGACCTGGGAAATTTCCATTTTGTGCTGGTCGATATCAACCGCATGCGTTTCGGCCCTGTCAGTCAGCGTAGTGGCTGCCGGAATATCTGTCGGTTTTGGGGGCCAAGGCATTTCACGGAACTTCTTGCCAAACACTATGCCCTCTCTCGCGGATTTGATGTGGAAGAGACTGTTTACCTCACCCTCCGCTACCGTCATCGCTTCTGGAAACGATATGCCCGGAAACACACTATACCCTTCGTGATGGAGGAGTAAGGGAGACTACCATTTGATTCTCAGTTGCACTTCCAGGTCAGTGACAGATGAGTGATGGATCAGCTGATAACCGCTACCAATGGTATCTCTGTCAAAATAGTTGGTTGTTCCGTGTTTCGCACAGATCATCCATCGTTTGGAGGGTTCATATCGTAACAACACACTATAACGTATTCCTCTGCCGGCACACATAATAAAGGAGGAACCATAAAGGGGACCTTGTTCATACTGATATAGTCTGCTTTGATAATCATCGGTATGGAAATAAGTAAACTGCAGAAAGAGTCTCCAGCGTGAGCAGGGCTGGATTAGAGTATGGTTGCTGATAAGAAATCCTTCATGAGTGTCGTTATCCTTTACGTGTGATATCTGGATGTTGGTTTGATTACTCCAAGAATGCTGTTGATATAGCGCACATACCCTCCCTTTTTGTTCGTATACTTCCTTCAGTTCATGGTTCTCATCATCTTTTTCCTTTTGCTTTACCCGATAACGCATTTGAAAGGACCAGTTTCCACATGAATAGTTTGCTGACAACTGGTGATCCCAGGTATGAGAGGCAGCTGACACCTGATAGCGAGGCCAAGGGAAATAAGCATAGTCGGTGTAGTAAGATATGGATACTTGTCGTGACGGATGATACTGTAAGCCTATGTACACACCACTTTCATTCTGCACCCTTCCACTCTCACTGAAGGCGTTACTGAGTAGAGCGTTGTATTTTTTGCCGTAGAAACGCTGTAGCATGGTGATGTCACAAGAATGTGACAGAGAACAGTTGATTTTGTTAAGGGTTGCCATCGCCCCTGTTTGCGATACGGCAGTCTCACCGGTCATGGCAAATCGTCGGTTGAGATATTGATACTCGGTAGTGACGTGAAAGAACTGTTTTCCTTGTGGGTAATACCGTCGGTAGATATTGTTTGTGTCGCGGAGAAAAGGTTTGCTTAGCCTTGTATAGAGTCCGGCCAGTCCAATATATCCGTGAGAGTAATGACAGACACCATGGACACCTGCTACTTGTTCCTTGATATTGCCCTTTTTACTCATTTCAGTTTGCGTGCGGTGGTATCCTGAGGAGAGAATGGTATGAATCTCCTTTGACTGTTTGTCCAAGGTGGCATCCCGATGTTGAGAAGACAGAAAGACATCAAGGGATGTCTGCGATGACAGCTGTAAGGTGATGGCTGTTCCTTGAAGATAACCGGCAGCCGAAGAAGATGCGTGTGGACGGATAGCAGACCGATGGATGTCCAAACCAGACAATAGCGTTGACTTCCCAAACGACATACCATTGTTTATGACGAGTCCGGAACCGATATTCACCTTATAATTTCCGATGATCAGACTTAGCATGGGGCCTATCTTATTGATTTGCAGATATGAAGCGTAATGGTCATATCCTAAACGGTTCTTTCCGGCAAAAAAAGGTTCCCCTGCGTCTTGTGCACCCACCAGTCCTGCTTTGATGTGATCTGAGTATTGAAACTGATAACGTGATTGATGTTTATAAGGATACCCCATGTATCCCTTCCGGTCTCCCTCCCTTTCGTATAAAGGAATCTTACCCGAAAGGAGAATCTGATGTTTTCCATATCGCAGGATATCCTTTGTCTTCAGTTTGTCAGAGTGTTTAAGAGAGGCCCCTGGGACAAGAAAGAAAGTTAAGAGTTTCCGTTTGAGATAGCTGATTGATGGAATCATCGCTAATTCTCCCAGGGACGTGAAAGGACCATAGCGGTAGAGATATTCTTCGATGTCTTCAATCTCACTGTCGGTAAGAAAAGGAATTCTTCTCAGTTGCTCGGTAGTGACATTATTTATATTTATAGGGTGTTGGGCGAGATCAGCAAGTGTCTCATATAGATCCTCCCAGTGTTGCTCTTCAATTTCCTCTGTGTCGTAGAGTTGGAAGAGCAGGGGTTCCCAGGACTGTGCTTGACAGGGACTGGTATAAAGCCATATAGATAACAGTGTGATAATAGATGTTTGTTTCATAGTCTGTCGTTTAAAGATGAAATGTTCTGCAAAGATAGGTAATAATTGCTAAATAACCTTGTGAAAATGATAATATAAGGAAAATATCCTTTACATTTGCAGGCGTGAAAGATCGTTTAAGACAAGGATTGGTGTTAGGTTGTTTGTTGGTGAGTGCTGTGACACTGCCGGCACAGACGGTGACGACGGAGGTAATACATCCAGAGGACCGGCATGTGGATATGGATAACCCTACCTTCGTTCCGAAGGTGAGGGTGAGCAAGACGCTCTTTGAAGGAGACAGCATCCAATATGTGGAGATGAACAATGTTTTCGTGTACCCCGCCAACCAGTTTAAGAACGAGCGACAGCGGCAAGCCTACAACCGCCTGGTGTATAATGTGAAGAAAGTTTTGCCGATAGCCAAGGAGGTGAACCAGATTATCATTGAGACAGGCGAATACTTAGAGACGCTGCCTAACGACAAAGCCAGACAGGAACATCTGAAAAGGGTGGAGAAAGGTATCAAAGAACAATATACCCCACGAATGAAGAAATTGAGTTATTCACAGGGTAAACTGCTCATCAAACTGATATATAGGGAATGTCACAGCTCGTCGTATGAGCTGATTAACGCCTTTTTAGGACCTGCCCGGGCAAGTATCTACCAAGCGTTCGCATGGCTGTATGGGGCAAGTCTGATGAAGAAATATGATCCGGAGAAGACAGACCGCCTCACCGAGCGTGTGGTGCGAATGGTGGAGGCGGGACAGATTTAGTTACTCCTCAGGGGTCTTCTCTGTTGCTTCAGCCACTTCTTCCCTCACCTCAGAAACAGTCTCTTGTACGGCTCCTTTCTCGTCGTCGAATTTCTCCCTCACATCCTTGACGAAATCCTCGGCAGCCTTCTTGGCATTGTCGATCTTTTCCTTGGCGGCATCAATCTGATCACCGTATTTCTCAGTGAAGTCTTTCTTGGCCTCAGCGGCTTTCTCGGAGACATCCTTCACCACGTCGTTGACTTTCTTCTTGGCGGCATCGATGTCATCACCGTACTTCTCAGTGAAGTCTTTCTTGGCCTCAGCGGCTTTCTCGGAGAGGCTCTTGGCCATGTCGCCGGCCTTCTCGGCAGCCTCTGCGATGTTCTCTACTGCTTCTTTACGAAGCTCTTCTAATTGTTCTTTGTTACCGCCCCTGACGGCATCCCATAATTTTCCAAAAAATCCCATAGATATTCAATTAAAAAGTGAAAAATACAAAATGGATAATTTATTACACTAAACACTAAACACTAAACTCTAAACTCTAAACACTAAACTCTAAACACTAAACTCTAAACCCTAAACCGGTTCTTCCTTGCAAATATAGAAAAATTTTAAAAAATATGTGACATATTGATGAAAAAACTATTTATCAATATTTTTTTTGTAATTTTGTTAATTGTAATTCAAAGATATGAGGCGTAAATCACTGTAAAAGTAACGACTCAGTCCCCCCTACCATAAAAAAACTCCTATCATAGTTTTTCCTCAAAAAGGTTGTAAGGTTGTCAAAACCCGCTGTAGCAAAGGGCGTGCAACCTGTTGGAGGTTGTCAAAGGTTGTCACGCAATGGACACCTCTAACTCCCCCGAATGGGGAGGAAAGTTATTGAAATGATGATTGTTAGCGATAATTACATCTTTTTTCTCTTCCCCCCTTCGGGGGGATAGAGGGGGGCTCTTATTCCATTTGTTGCTACGCAACATCCAATTCTCTCGAGAATTGAAGAGAAAAAGGTACTAAATTCAGGGCAAAAGGGGATCTTTTAGTCTGAATTCTCTCGAGAATTGAAAAGATTTAGTGGCCTTTTCCAATCGAAAATAATATATTAACATTTACTGGCTACGTAACTCAGTACCCCAGGTATGAGTAATTGCCTTACTGTCTTACGACCGCAAGTATGGCATTGAATTCTGAGCTTCCGTTCTTTATGGCGGTTTCAGCGATAGAGTGCAGCTTGGCAAAGTCGTCTGCACCGTCATCAGTACGGAAACATCTGCTGACTTTCTGTTTTACCTTGATTTTCCTCACGCCCGTTCGCTGGCGTTGTTGTCAAAAGGTACGTTCAGGTCGGAGAGGAAGGTGAAGAGATAGTCACTGACTTTCAGGATGGGGGAAACAGGGGCTGGCACCCTTTGTGGGCCGATCCCTGAATGGCAAAGCCGGTTCTCAGTGGATTGCGGCTCAAGTCCGCAATGAGGGATTGAAAGTTGTGATGAGGGATTTGAGACGCGGGACCACCGTGAGTCCCCAATGCCAACCCTAACCATTAACTATTAACTAACGATAATTTCCCAATAATTGTAAAATAATTCCTGTAAAAGCGCTGATATTGATTTTTTTTATTATCTTCGCAAGAAAGAATCATCAATACTACATAGCTATGGGAAAAGGTAAGACGAAGAAAAAGCGTATGACCAAGCGGCAGTTGGTGCCGATGCTGCAGAGTCTGTTCTCACAGAACCCTAACGAGACCTTCAGTTTCAAACAGATATTCAAACGATTGAACCTGCTGACACACCCAGAGAAGATGCTCACCGTGGATATCCTTGAGGAGATGGCATGGGATGACTATCTGAAGAAGGTGTCCGACAGTTCGTATCAACTAAACCTCGGTGGACAGGTGCAGGAGGGTACGTTCATCCGCAAGGCCAACGGCAAGAACTCTTTCTTGGCTGACGGTTCCGACAAACCGGTGTTCGTGGCGGAGCGCAACTCAAAGTTCGCCATGAACGGCGACAGGGTGAGAGTCACCTTTATGGCACGCCGCGAGAAGCATATCAAGGAGGCAATGGTGACGGAGATTATCCGTAGGGCGCACGATCAGGTAGTAGGTTGTCTGAAGGTGGAACGTGATTTCGCCTTCCTGATACCCGATGGCAACTTGTTCATCCATGATGTCTTTATCCCGAAACGTAAGCTGAAAGGTGGTAAGACGGGTGAGAAGGCGGTCGTGAAGATTATCGAATGGCCATCCGAAGAGAGTAAGAATATCGTTGGTGAGGTGATCGACGTGCTGGGAAAGGTAGGAGAGAACAATACGGAGATGCACGCTATCCTGGCACAGTATGGTCTGCCGTACCGCTATCCGAAGAATGTGGAGGAGGCTGCCAATCATATCGAGCCGGGAATAACACCCGAGGAGATCGCCCGCAGAGAGGACTTCCGTGATGTCTGTACGTTTACCATCGATCCGCATGACGCCAAGGATTATGATGACGCCCTGAGCATCCGTGAACTGAAGAAAGGACTATGGGAGGTGGGTGTCCATATCGCAGACGTGTCGCACTATGTGAAAGAGGGCTCCGTGATTGACAAGGAGGCACAGAAGCGTGCTACCAGCGTCTATCTCGTTGACCGTACCATCCCGATGCTTCCCGAACGACTCTGTAACTTTATCTGTTCACTGCGCCCCGATGAGGAGAAGCTGTGCTATAGTGTGATCTTCCTGCTGGACGGTCAGGCAGAGATCAAAGACTGGCGACTGGTGCATACGGTGATTAAGAGTAACCGCAGGTTTGCCTACGAGGAGGTGCAGGAGATCCTGGAGAAGAATGGTGTGGTGGATGGCTCCGGTGAGCCGGCTCCGAAGAGAAGACAGTATGTGGGTGAGCTGGCAGAGGAGATTATTACCTTGGATGCTCTTGCCAAGGAGTTGCGGAAGAAACGTTTCAAGAACGGTGCGGTGAAGTTCGACCGTGAGGAGTTGCACTTCGATGTGGATGAGAACGGTAAGCCTACCCGCGCCTACTATAAGAAGTCGAAGGATGCTAACAAACTGATTGAGGAGTTTATGCTGCTGGCCAACCGTCAGGTGGCGGAGTCCATCGGAAAGGTGAAGAAAGGGGAGAAGGCGAAGACGCTGCCCTACCGTATCCATGACCAGCCCGACCCGCAGAAGATGGAGCGCCTGCGCCAGTTCGTGGTGAACTTCGGATATAAGGTGAAAACCACCGGTTCGAAGGAGGAGATCAGCAAGAGCTTGAATAAGCTGATGGACGATTGTAACGGGCGCCGGGAGCAGAATGTGGTGGAGAGTGTCGCATTACGGGCAATGATGAAGGCAAAATACAGCGTCTTCAATATCGGTCACTACGGACTGGCCTTCGACTACTATACGCATTTCACCAGTCCTATCCGTCGTTATCCCGACACGATGGTGCACCGTCTGCTCACCCGTTACCAAGAGGGTGGGCGCTCAGCCAACAGAGACCACTATGAGGAGCTCTGTGAGCACAGTTCTGACATGGAGCAGGTGGCACAGCAGGCGGAGCGTGACAGTATCAAATATAAGATGGTGGAGTTCATGGCAGACAAGATCGGTGAGGAGTATGACGCACACATCAGTGGTATCACCTCGTATGGTATCTATGCGGAGATTGATGAGAACCACTGTGAGGGTATGATTCCGATGCACGACCTGGATGACGACTATTATGAGTTCGATGAGCGTAACTACTGCTTGGTAGGTCGCCGTCATCATAACAAATACCAGTTGGGTGATGCTATCCGCATCCAGGTGGCAAGCGCCAATGTAGATAAGCGGCAACTGGACTTCACAATTGCGGATTGATAATAACGTTAACGGGAACGATAACGGGAACGTTAACGGGAACCAATGGTTATGGCTCGCTTGTTACGACGTCGCAGTCAGACGGTGGTAACAATAAAGAGCGAAACGTAACGTGATAACATTGGGGACAAGTGTCGCATAGCGGCCCTGTCCCCAATGTTTTTTCTATTAAAAAACTATAAATATGTGTTACAATTGTCCCCCGAAAGTGTAATACAAATGATTCTTATCAAAATCGCAGGCGAATAATCTTAAAGTATGATATAATGAAAATTGTTAGGACATTGTTGTTAATAGCCGTTATGCGTGCTTGTACGATAGCACAGGCTGCCGGCTATGAGTTGAAGGTTAACGTGCTTGACGGCAAGTATGAGGGTAAGATGGTACACCTGAATACGGGTGACGGGATGATGACCTATCATCGTATCGACAGTGCGCTCGTGAAGAACGGACAGGTCATCTTTAGAGGAAACCTGAAAGAGCCGCAGCTGCTCACATTGCGCTTTTATGAGGATGATGACCGCACTTCTTTTACATCGCAGGGTGTGAGAATGCGTCCTGTGCTCCCCTTACTCATTGATAATGACAAGGTAGAGGTGACCGTAACGGTGGATGAGTTAGGCAAGGATTTTGACACCTACGGAGGTAGTAGTGCCTATGATTATAGTAAGGTGGAGATCAAAGGCTCGGCAGTCGCTCAGCAGTATGCTGATTTCAGCACACAGTTGAAAAAACTAAGCAATGATTACAGTAAGGCTCAGCAACCTTATTATGCCTTCCTCCGTAATAGGGAGCAGAATCCGCTGAGAATAGGTGTGGAGGCTGTCCGTGCCGCAGAACCGGCTAAGAGAGCGCGTGTGGATTACGTTTACGACTATCTGAAGAACAATATCTCCACCCCTGCAGGCGTATATGCTTTCTTTAATTATGTAGATATGCTCAACCTCGATCAGATCAATACTATCGAGGCCGCTATGCCGGATGAGTTAAAGAAGACTGTATTAGGCAGGAGAACCATCAACCATGTGGACAGTGTGAAGATGAGTGTGCCGGGAGCGATGTTCTACGACTGTGAGCTGCAGACGCCCGAGGGTAAGTCTGTTCGTATCAGTGACTATTGCGGTAAGGGTAAATATACACTCTTGGAGTTCTGGGCCAGCTGGTGCGGTCCCTGTCGTGCCGATATTCCTCATCTGAAGGAGGCTTACGGATACTACCATCCACAGGGCTTTGAGATGCTGAGCATCTCCATGGACAACAGTAAGGCCGCATGGCTGGCAGCCGTGAAACGTGAGGCAATGGAATGGCCGCAGGGTTCTACGCTGAAGGCTTTCCAGGATGATCTCTCCAAAGTGTATAACTTCAATGGCATCCCCTTCTGTATCCTCGTGGGGCCGGATGGAAAGATCGTAGAGCGTAACTGGCGTGGATCGGTGATGGATGCAGGACTCATCGATATCTATGGTAATCATTTCGGTAACCGTTATACACAGGCGAACACCTCTTTCCAGATCAATGGATTCATCCAAGATCATGAGACCGATGATCCCGGTCATAACTTCTATAAGGGATGGGACGGCAGGAAGATTTATCTGTATTATGGAAAAGGAAACGAGCTCGTTGCTGACAGTACCATTATCCAGGAGGGAGAATTTAAGTTCTCCGGCATGCTGGGTTCCCAGGTCCAGAAAGTAACGATCTTGACAGAACCCTGGGAGTGCCTCTCCCGTGATGCCAGATATTTCCAGTTCTATGCTGAGCCGGCAAGCATGAGCCTGCTCCTTGATCCGTTGGATTTCAAGAAATCTACAGTGTATGGCAGTAAGACGCAACAGACTTTCATGGAAGATGAGGCTTCTAAGGGAGGAAAGACCGTGGGTCGCTCAGGCTCAGAGGCGCTGGATGCCAAGCTGACTGAGATCTTAGGGAATTAGAATCACGGTTTCTCTGAGAACAACACCTGTATCACGGTTTGTCCTACAGCCAGAAGGGTATTCCTCTCGATATGGTCCATATCATCGATGACGGTGTGCCAGGTAGGTCCGAAATTGCTCTGCTCACAATCGGGGTAATAAGGGATGATATCAATAGTAGGAATCTTCATATTGTCGTTGACAGGGATATGGTCGTCGGTGATATACCCACCGGCTGCATCGGGAAAGTAGCTGCCGAAGCCCACGACCTTGGCGGCAGCCCATACCTTATTGACAATCTGCCGGGCATATTGCTTTGACATCCCCTCTTGATAGAATCGGGAACCTTGTCCGCCCACCATATCTAACAGGATGCCGTAGCGGGCGTCATAGTTGACCTGGTGGGGATTCTTCGACCAGTATTGGGCGCCCAAGGCCCAACTGTCGCTGGCGTAATGGTTGTTATCCCACTGCGGTGTCCCCCAGTCTTCAGCATCGAAACAGATGAAGTCGATGCCCACCTTCAGTGAGTCGGCATTCTGGATGCTACGTGCGAGCTCTATCATCACTGCCACACCGCTGGCACCGTCATTAGCTGCCAAGACGGGTTTCCTGTGGTTGCTTTCATCAGGATCGTTATCTGCCCAGGGCCTACTGTCCCAGTGGGCGCATAACAAGATGCGGGAGGTACGCTCAGGGTACATGCTGGCAATGATATTCGTGGCGTTCAGTGTGGTGCCGTCGTAGCCTGTCAGCGTACATTTCTGTGGCATTACCGTACAGCCGTACTGCCGGAACTTGCTGATGATCCATTGTTCACAACGGTCGTGCGCCTCACTGTTCATCGTACGCGGACCGAAGTCGCACTGTGCCTTACAGTACTCAAAGGCGGAGTCGGCATCAAAGACAGGGCCTATTGGGGTGGGACTGACCAGGTCAGCGGTGTTCATCATATTCTTATTGCTCTTGCAAGAGGCACAAAGCAAGGTTATCAGCAGGATGCTGAATAATGGAATGAGACGATATCTTTTCATAAAACTATAATCATTTTCCATTTTCCATTTTCCATTTTCCATTTTCCATTTTCCATTTCATAACTCTACACTCTACACTCTAAACTCTAAACTATTAGCGAACATGTTGTACGGTAGCCATTACACGAAGCCAGTTGCCACCCCAAATCTTCTCGATATCCCGCTCACTGTATCTGCGACGGAGAAGCTGGAGGGTAAACTGTATCATCTCACTGCTGTCTGCCAAGCCCCTCACGCCACCGTCACCATCGAAGTCTGTGCCTAAGCCCACGTGATCAATGCCCATAATCTTGATGGCATGCTCCAGATGTTGTATGGCGTCGATGATCGTCGCCTCTCCTTCCTTACGGAGAAATCCCGGGTACAAGGTGACTTGTGCCACACCACCGTTGGCAGCTAAGGCACGTAGCTGATCGTCGGTAAGGTTACGGGGATGGTCACAGAGAGCACGGCAACTGCTATGACTGCAAACGATAGGAGTGCTGCTAATCTGCAGAGCATCGTAGAAGCTCTTCTCATTGGCATGACTGAGATCGACCATGATACCCTGTTGGTTCATTGCCTGAATCACTTTCTCTCCGAAGGCACTCACCCCGTTGTGGGTGTTACAGCCTTTGGCCGAGTCGCAGATATCATTGTCACCATTATGACAGAGCGTGATATACACCACACCACGGCGTGCGAAATAGGCGATGTTGGAGGTGTCATGACTCAGAGCCAATCCATTCTCGATGCCCAGCATGATACTCTTTCGTCCCTTGCGCTTATCCTCATAGAGATCGGCAGGGGTACGGGCGATACTCAGATAGGTGCGGTTGGCACTGACGATCTGCTCTATCTTGTCGAAGATCAGATCCGCATATTCCGTAGGACCTTTCACCTCGAAGGGAACGAGCTGAGAGAAGAACTGTCCGATCTTGGGCTGTGGAAGGTAAGCTACCATGATGACAGCATCCTGGCGCCCCTCGTTCATCTTATGAAGATCAACGAGAATCCTCGAATCCCTTTGCTCAAAGTGGATACCCTGTGGAAAAAACATCGGCGTGTCGCAGTGTGTGTCAAGGGTAAGGATACGTTGATGCAGCTGTTTGGCTTGCATAAACTCCTTGGCCTGCCGCACCAACCAACGGAAGAGCGGCAGTCCTGACTCCAACCATTCGGGATGCCACTGTACACCCATCACCGACTTATACTCACTGCTCTCAATGGCCTCGATAGTGCCGTCGGGAGCCGTTGCTGTCACACGGAACCGTTTACCGGGGTGGGCAACGGCCTGATGATGGAAGCTGTTGACAAAGATCTTCTCTTGCCGGAACAGCTCATAGAGCACGGAGTCTTTCTTGATCTGCACGCTGTGGGTGAGTTCTTCGCGGGCGGCATCTTGCGAATGTCTGATATGCGGGAGGTGCTCGACAGACTTGTTTTTCTGACGTTCCTCCTCGATATCCTGTGCCACCTTGCCTCCCAAGGCCATGGCCAGTGTCTGCACCCCACGGCAGATACCTAACATCGGAATCTGACGGTTGTAGGCCAACTGGGTGATGAGCAGCTCCGGCAGGTCACGCTCTTTGTTGATGCCATGCAGGTTCAGCGATGGCTCCTCCCCCGCCCATAAGGGATTATAGTCAGCCCCACCGCTGAGAAGGATACCGTCAAGACGTTCCAATGTGTTAAGGATCACATCTTTGTCGGCAACAGGAGGAATAATGACAGGAGTACCGCCGGCCCTGATGACCTGCTGATAATAGCGGTCTCTCAGGGAGGCATCACCATCGGTGAAATTGCTGGTAATACCAATAACGGGCTGCTCAACGGATGGGGGGAAGGTATTGTGTACCTCTTTCAGATACTCCTGCAGATCATATTCCTTCATAAGTCTTATTTTTTCTTTCCTTCTTCGTAGATAACGGGAATCTCTCTCTTGATGCTTTGCTCGAGAGATATCATGGTCTCGGTGGCAACGACCCCCGGGATGCCCTGCATCTGGATATTGAGCAAGTTCATAAGCTGCTCGTTGTCCTGTGCGTACAGCTTTACCAATAAAGTGTAGGGACCTGTCGTGAAATGACACTCCACCACCTCCGGGATCTGCATCAGCTGTTCGATGACACTCTTATACATATTACCGCGGTCGAGGTTGATGCCCACATAGGTACAAGTGTTGTATCCCAATGACTTGGGGTTGACATTAAAACTGCTGCCCATAATGACACCTTCCTCAATCATGTGCTGCACACGCTGGTGGATGGCGGCACGTGAGACGCCACAGACGGCTGCCACATCTTTGAAGGGTATGCGTGCGTTACGGGATAATATACTTAAAATCTTCTTGTCGAGGTTGTCTATCTTTTCCATTCTTTTCAAGGGTTATTAAATACTACTGCTAAAAATTGACTTAGCAAAAATAAATAATAAAAATGAAATGCGCAACAATTCAGCGGAAAATTACTTCTTTTCTTGTTCCTGTCTCTCCACGCTGATGACCTCTACGGTGAAGATAAGGGTGGAGTAGGGAGCAATCTTATCACCAGCCTGACGGGCTCCGTAACCCAGCTCGTGAGGAATGAAGAGCTGCCACTTACTGCCTGCGGGCATCTTCGTGAGTGCCTCCGTCCATCCTTTGATTACCTGATTCGGACGGAAAGTGGTAGTGTCGGGGTTGCGCTCATAACTGCTGTCGAACACGGTGCCATCGATCAGTCTGCCCTCATACTTAACAGTTACGTTATCATTGACAGTGGCGATATCACCATGTCCTTCTGTAAGAATGCGATACTGAAGACCGGAGGGGCAAAGGACAACATCCTTTTTCATCTTATTCTCCAGTAAAAACTGTTCTCCGGCAATCTTGTTAGCCATGTCCTTCCTTTCCTGAACGGCTGCCTGACGCTTCTCATACAACTGTTCTGCCTCCTTTGTCCTGAAGACGGTCGTGTCATTCTCGAGGGCGGCGATAAAACCCTTACAGAAGAGGTTGGCCTGCAGAGAGTCGGGCGTACCCTCCATCTTCTTCGACTCACCGGGCAGCATACGGTCGTGAACCATCGCTGCTATCTGCATACCGGCACTATAGGCCTTGACAGGGTCGGAGGCATCTGCTGCCATGGCATCTTTGAAACCTCTGATGAAGTCATCGGTGAAAGCCTCGTCAACACCATATTGGTTTTTCACAAAAGGCAATAGCCCGTTGGTCATAGCCATACCAGCGGCATAGCTCACGGAGTCGGAGGCTGTCGTCAGGGATAATGGCAGTTCCGCCACCGGAGTCTGATTACCCTTTTTCTTTCCCTTTTTATTGTCTGCCTGTGCAGTGAAAAGAGAAGCACTCACTGCGACAGTGAGTGCTAACAATAGGATTCGCTTCATGGTAACCTGTCTTATTTCTTGATACCCAAAAGCTCAATCTTGAAGATAAGAGCGGAGAAAGGCTTGATCTGTGGCTGCTGACGCTCGCCATAAGCCTGCTCCTGCGGAATGGCCACTTCCCATGTTGATCCTACAGGCATGTGTACCAACGCCTCTGTCCAACCTTTGATAACCTGGTTGGCACGGAGGGTCACGGATCTGCCGCGCTTGTATGTGCTGTCAAAGACAGTACCGTCGATATTCTTACCCTCATAGTTCACCTCTACCATCGAGGTGTCAGCAGGAATCTCACCCTTTCCTTCCTTGATGACCTTATACAATACTCCGTTGTCAAGTTTCTTGACATCAGGATTCTTGGCATACTCTGCCAGGAATTTCTCACCAGCCTCACGGTTAGGACCGAAGGTCTTCTCCATCTCCTTGGTCTTGATCTCACGAATCTTTTTCTCGGCAGTCTCCTGAGCCTGAGCGACAGTCATCAGACCTTTGGAATCTGTAGTCGCACATATGAAGCCAGCCATGAAGTTCTTCAGGGAGATGGTCTTGGTAGAGTCATTCCCAAAAACCTCATAGTTGATACGCTTCACCATCTGGTTGGAGATCTGCTGACCAATTTGAATACCTGCATAGTAAGCGGCCTGCTTCTTGTCGTCACCGGCATTGGCACCCTGGTTCAGACCTTTGATAAACTGGTCCATGTAGGCGGTGTCCACACCCAGATTCTCTACGAGATATTCCTTCAGACCCTGTGTCTGTGCCATACCGATAGCATAGCTAAGGGTATCGACATCGTTCTTTAAATTTGCCTTGGGAGTCCCTGATGTACAGGAAACCATGATGGCAGCAACAGCTACAATAGCTAAAATACTTAATTTTTTCATTTTAATTGATTATTTATTTGGATTCTCTTTAATTTCAATTAAATCCCGAATGATCGTGCGAACCGAATGCGGAAGTCATCAACCCTAAATCACTTCAATAAGCTCCACATCGAAGATCAAGGCAGCGTAGGGAGGAATACTCTGACCGGCACCGCTGGGACCGTAAGCCAAGAGGTAAGGGATAAAGAAACGCGTCTTGCCACCCTCTTTCATCAACTGCAGACCTTCTGTCCATCCGGCAATCACCTGATTCAATGGGAAGGTAGCGGGTTCACCACGTTGTAAGCTACTGTCAAAGACAGTGCCATCGATAAGGAAACCCTCATAGTGACACTTCACGGTATCAGAGGCTTTCGGACTCTTGCCAGTCCCCTCTTTTAACACCATATATTGCAGCCCGCTGGGACGGGTGATCACATCGGGCTTCTGAGCGTTGGCTCTCAGGAACTCCTCACCTTCTCTCTTGGCTACTTTCCCTTTCTCCTCACGTATCTTCTGCATCTCTTGCTCTTTTTTCATGAAATACTGCTGAACAATATGCTGCGCCTCATGGTGGTTCACCTTCAGCTCGTTATTCTGTAACACATCCTTAATGGCACACATAAAATCATCCAGATTCAGTTGGTCGATATTCATAGAGGCCAGCTGCTGACCGATGCCCAGTCCTAAACCGTAACTTAGCTTATCCATGCTTCAAATTGATAATAATACGACTAATATTTTTTTAACAATGTGCAAAGGTAATAATTTTCTCTTATTAACTTGTGCTAATTGAAAAAAAATCACTAATTTTGTGCATTGTTAAGAATAATAACATGAAAAAGATCGTTGTACTTACCGGAGCAGGCATGTCGGTGGAGAGTGGATTGAGTACTTTCCGCGATGCAGACGGGTTGTGGGAAGAGCATCCGGTGTCACGCGTGGCAACACACGAGGCTTGGGAGGATGACCCCGTCTATGTGAATGAGTTTTATAATATGCTGCGTAAGAAACTGGTGGCAGCCAAACCCAACAGAGGGCATCAGCTCGTGGCACAGCTGGAAGAGCAATATGAGGTGGTCGTCATCACGCAGAACGTGGATAACCTCCATGAGATGGCAGGATCTACAAAGGTGATACATCTTCATGGAGAACTGATGAAGGTATGCTCCAGCCGTGATGTGGACGATCCTCGTTACATCAAAGAACTGAAGGCACCTAACCTGGAGGTAAAGCCGGGAGAGAAAGCCGGCGACGGCTCACTGCTGCGCCCGTATATCGTTTTCTTCGGAGAGGGCGTGCCGAATATCAGCATTGCCGCAGAGGAAGCTTCATCAGCAGACATATTTATTATTATAGGTACTTCGCTGGTGGTCTATCCCGCAGCAGGGCTCGTGAGGTACGTCAGGAGTAACGTTCCCGTTTATCTCATCGATCCTAAAGAGGTGAATGCCGGCGGCATCCCTATGTTGAAACAGATACAGAAAGGTGCATCGGCAGGTATGGAGGAACTTATAAATATATTAATGAAATGACGATAACACGAAAAAAAATAATACAGGAAGGACATGACTACCTGTTGATCGCGATTGCAATGTTGTCCTACTGTATTGGATGGACTGTCTTTTTACTCCCTAACAACATCACTACAGGTGGTGTGCCTGGTATCTCTTCTGTCATCTACTGGGGAACAGGCATACCGGTACAGGTTTCCTATTTCGTCATCAATGCTTTGTTGATGGTGGCTGCCCTGAAAGTGTTGGGACTGAAATTCTGTATCAAGACCATCTACGGTATTATCGTGCTGACAGCAGCGATATCGGTCATGCAGAAATATACCAGCGGTATGCAACTGCTGAAAGACGAGCCGTTCATGGCAGCCGTCATCGGAGCTTGCTTCTGCGGCTGTGGCGTGGGCTTGGGACTGGCCAGCAACGGAAGTACCGGAGGTACGGATATCGTGGCGGCTATCATTAATAAATACCGTGATATCTCATTAGGGCGTGTGATTCTGATTTGTGATATCATCATCATCTCTTCCAGTTATTTCGTTTTACATGATTTTGAGCGTGTGCTCTATGGCTATGTCGTGCTAATCATCACTGCTTTCTGTATCGACCAGGTGGTGAACTCCATGCGCCGCAGTGTGCAGTTTTTTATCATCTCTGATAAATATGTGGAGATCGGTCATGCCATCAACAGTAACCCGCACCGTGGATGTACGGTTATCAACTCACAGGGCTTCTTCAGCGGTAGGGAAGTAAAGATGCTTTTTGTCTTGGCAAAACAGCGAGAGGCCAGTATTATCTTCCAACTTATCAACGAGATAGACCCTGCCGCCTTTGTCTCGCAAAGTGCTGTCATCGGTGTTTATGGTGAGGGTTTCGACCATATCAAGGCAAAGAACAAAAAAAAGGTAGAGGCAGAGGCTGGTAAGAACTGATAAATAATAAAATCTTATATATATGAAGAAAGAAGACATTCAACTGCCCGAGAATGCGTTCCGGGAATTGAAAGAAGGAGAGAAGTATGAGCCGATCATGTCGCCTGACAAGCAATACTCTGAGGTAAACGGGTGGTCGGTGACATGGGGTATCCTGATGGCAATCCTTTTCTCTGCCGCTGCCGCTTACTTAGGATTGAAGGTAGGTCAGGTGTTCGAGGCTGCCATCCCTATCGCTATTATTGCCGTGGGCGTGTCAACAGCGGCAAAGCGTAAGCAGGCATTGGGCGAGAACGTGATCATCCAGAGTATCGGTGCCTGCTCAGGTGCTGTCGTTGCCGGTGCGATCTTTACCCTTCCGGCTATCTATATCCTCCAGGCGAAATATCCTGAGATCAGTGCTTCGTTCATCAATATCTTCTTCAGCTCACTGCTCGGTGGTGTGCTGGGAATCCTGTTCCTGATACCTTTCAGAAAATATTTCGTCAGCGACATGCATGGCAAATATCCTTTCCCGGAGGCTACCGCTACCACACAGGTGCTGGTATCCGGTGAGAAAGGCGGTTCTCAGGCTAAGCCGCTGTTGTTTGCCGGTATCATCGGTGGACTGTATGATTTCGTGGTGGCTACCTTCGGATGGTGGAATGAGAATGTAACTACCCGTATGGTCGGGTGGGGTGAGACTGTTGCTGACCAGGCGAAACTGGTGTTTAAGGTGAATACAGGTGCTGCCGTGCTCGGTCTTGGTTATATCATCGGTTTGCGCTATGCCTTTATTATCTGTCTGGGTTCGTTGGCCGTATGGTGGATCATCGTTCCGGGCATGGCCTTGTTATTCCCTCATGATGTATTGAATATGTGGGATCCGAGCATTACGACAGCTGTTGGTGATATGACACCCGAGGCTATCTTCAAGTCGTACGGTAAGTCTATCGGTATCGGTGGCATCGCCATGGCCGGTATCATCGGTATCGTGAAGAGTTGGGGCATCATCAAGAGTGCCGTTTCTCTGGCTGGTAAGGAGATGAAGGGTGGCAGCAGTGCCTCTCGTGACCAATTGCGTACACAGCGTGATATCTCCTTCAAGATCATCGCTATCGGCAGTGTCATTACTCTGATTATCACCTTTATCTTCTTCTGGTTTGGTGTGATGGACAATCTGCTGTTTGCCGTGGTAGGTATTCTGTTGGTGGCTGTCATCGCCTTCCTGTTCACCACGGTGGCTGCCAATGCCATCGCTATCGTGGGTACTAATCCAGTTTCGGGGATGACACTGATGACACTGATCTTGGCGTCTGTCGTGATGGTGGCTGTAGGACTGAGAGGTCCTGGCGGTATGTTGGCGGCATTGATCATGGGTGGTGTCGTCTGTACGGCATTGGCAGTGGCAGGCGCTTTCATCACCGACTTAAAGATCGGTTATTGGTTGGGAACCACCCCGAAGAAACAGGAGACATGGAAGTTCTTGGGTACTCTGGTGTCTGCCGCTACCGTCGGCGGTGTGATGATCCTGCTGAACAAGACCTACGACTTTGCCAGTGGTGAGCTGGCTGCTCCGCAGGCTAATGCCATGGCAGCCGTTATCGAGCCGCTGATGAGTGGTGTCGGTGCTCCCTGGCCGCTCTATGGCATAGGTGCTGTCATCGCTTTGGTTCTCACCTATTTTAAGATTCCTGCACTGGCCTTCGCCTTAGGTATGTTCATCCCGTTGGAGCTGAATATCCCGCTGCTCGTAGGTGGTGCTGTCAACTGGTATGTCACCAGCAGGAGTAAAGATGCCACGGTAAACAGTGAACGTGGTGAGAAGGGTACGCTGATTGCCAGCGGATTCATTGCCGGTGGTGCCCTGATGGGTGTTATCAGTGCGCTGCTCCGCTTCATCGGTTTCAACCCGATCAACGAGACATGGCTCGCCAACCCGCTCTCGCAGTTCGTCTCACTGATTGCTTACATTGCCTTGATCCTGTACTTCATCCATGCAACGAAAGTAAAGAAGGCAGGAGAGTAAAAGTGAAGAGTAAAGAATAAGAGGGTGTGCCAAATTGACACACCCTCATCCAATTTAAACCCATTGACTACTTGGTATTAAGGAAAATTATTATTATATTTGCATCAACCGTAACACGCTGAGAACCTGAAACTGCTATACCATATCATGTGTCTGCTGCTCATGGCTCCGGCCCTCTGCCATGCGCAGGGCAGGGTCGGCTATGCCTACGACGCTGCCGGCAACAGGACATCCTGCACGGTGGACACCACCACGGTATGGAGCCTTTTGTATCATGACGCGAATGAACATGGGGACGGTTCCAGTGTTCATTACAAACTTCAACAGGGTAAGCCTTTTGTTCCTTATGGAAAAAATGCTGCAAGATTGAATTTATCATTAAGAGTGCCCTATACGTCTGACTACGGATTTAATTACATACATTATAAATAATATAATCATGCAGAAGAAGAGATACATATCTTTCAATGAGAGAATTATAAGCCGATTGGCAGAATTCGGTTTTAAGCGTAAAAACCAAGATTTCTTTCCCAGAAAGCTTAGTGAAGACATTACCCAGAATCTTATTTTTGGACACAGTAGCCAAGGACGTGCGTATGTCAAGTATTATGCAATAAGCGCCCTCAGTCTGCAAGATACATTTTTGCAGTCTTGTTGATGTTGTGCCTGTTTCTATCTTTGCCTCATCTATAAATACAATAGATACCTTCAGCATTGCAAAGAGTCTGGGTGATGCTGTTAACCGAGTGATCTCGGAATCGGAAAGCGGAATCGACTTGGGGACAGGAACCACCTTCGGAGACGGCTATTGCATACGGAATAATCCACCAGTAAGCAATCGGATTCCTGTCCCCATTTTATCCGAAGAAAAGAATAAAAATTCAATTCGCCTTCATTTTCTTCCTAATTTATTGAAAATCAGTAAAATAAGATTATGAAGGCAAAAATTTTGCCTTCATGTTTTCAAGGCTTTTCCCTTGTTTTCGATGTGAAACTATGTTCAAGGAGATGGGATATGACTACCATAGACAGGCAGATAGGGTAGCATACCGCATGAAAATAGTCACTATCTAGGAACCAAAACAAGTTGTTTTGGTCTGGAAAAGGTGATAAAATCCCAAAAGAAAGGTCACCTTTTCTAAAGTAATACAAGTTGTTTTGGTATGATGAAGGCGAATGAAGGCAAAAAGTTTGCCTTCATCTTCACAACATATTGATTATAAATATATTATGCGAAAAATGAAGGCAAACTCTATAAACGGGAACGTTAACGGGAACGGGAACCACAGGGTGTTACCCTTAGAACCACAGGGTGTTACCCTGGGCTGTATTCTTTTGCCCCTTCGGGGCGCTCATAGGTATAAGCCCTAAACTCTAAACTATGAACTCTAAACTATGAACTATGCACTCAATTGTCCCTTTTCTTGGTACCCATACGGGCCTCTACTACGTTGATGACGTAGTCGCCTAACTTCTCACACTCGTTGATGATATCCATGTAGATCGTGCCGATGCCGTAAGTATAGACATGATTGTTTACATCGGCATAATTCTGACTCTTCAACTGATCACGGAAGTTGTTGATTTCTTTCTCAATGTTAAAAGAACGGTTCACATTGAAGTTCTCCTTGCGACCGCCCATCAAGGCATTCATCTGCGTCAGGGCATTATCGGTGAGCTGCATCATCTGGTGCATGTGCGTATACTGCTTTTCAGTGAAATGCTCCTGAGCGTTCTGCACCTTACGGGAGATGGTGCGTGCCATGTTGAAGCAGGAGTCGCCGATACTCTCCAACTCACTGATCTCGCGTAGCATAGCACGGATCTTCGCTTTGGTATCGTCACTCAGGTGGGCATCACTTACCTGATCAAGATAGTTGGCAATCTCAATCTCCATGTTGTCACTGATACTCTCATATTTCTCAATACGGCTGTACAGTTTGCTGAATTTTGTCGCATCCTTCTCAACCAGTAGTTCCTGAACCATCCTGAACTGCCGCTGCATACGCTCAGAAAAAGAGACGATCTCTTTCTGTGCGTTCAAGACAGAGAGCTCAGGAGTCTTCATAATACCGGAAGTGATAAAGTGCAGACGGAAGTCTTCTTCCTCATCCACTTTCTTCGACTTGATAACCCAGCAAACAAACTTCTCAATGTAGGGTACGAACCAGATCAGCAAGAAGGTGTTGGTAATGTTAAAGGCGGAGTGGAAGGTTGCCAGGACGACACTGATCTTTGCGAGGTTTGCCGCATAGCCAGGGTCAGAGGGACCGATGGCGCGGTCGAAACCTACGAAGCTACAAACCAGATTGACAAAGGGTTGTAATAGGATAAGTGCCCATGTGACACCCAGCACGTTGATAGATAAGTGCGCAAAGGCTGCTCTTCTTGCTGAGGTGTTTGCGGTCATGGCAACGATATTTGCCGTGATGGTTGTTCCGATATTCTCTCCCAACACCAGCATGATACCCTGGTCGATATGCAACACGCCTGTGGAACAGAGAATCATCGTGATAGCCATGATGGCTGCTGATGACTGTACGCAGAGTGTCAGGATTGTTCCCATAAAGAGGAAGAAGAAAGAGTTCCAGAAGTTTGGCTCATTGAAGTTGGCGAAAAAAGCGCTGATAGCCTCGCTGGCCTCAGGGTCTTGCACGAGGTTGAATCCTGTCTCTTTCAATGTTCCCAATCCCAGAAAGAGGAAAGCTACACCGAAGAGGAAGTCACCTATAATACGTCGTTTCTTCATGTATATCAGGATGATACCGATGAAGAAAGCAGGATAGACGAAGTCTGTGATGTTAAACGAGAAGCCTAACGACATGATCCATGCTGTTACCGTGGTACCGATATGAGCACCCATAATAACAGAGATTGCTTGTACTAAGGTAAGTAAACCTGCACTGACAAACGATACCGTCATCAAGGTGGTGGCGGTAGAACTCTGTACGGCGGCGGTGACAAACATACCGGTCAGCATGCCGGTGAAACGGTTGGTGGTCATGGCACCGAGCACATGACGTAGCTGCGGTCCTGCCATCTTCTGAAGAGCCTCACTCATCGACTTCATACCGAACATCAGGAGGGCGAGGGATCCCAACAATTTAAAAACTATCCAAATTGACATAATTATAAAGTATTATTCTTTTTTATTTTGAGATAAAACGCTTTTTTATTATCTTTACACACGATTTTCCTTAAGTGTCCTATTTAATATTTATACTGTATGATAGAAATCCGCTGCAAAAATAATAAAAAAACTCAGAATTTCCCAAAAGGAATATCACTTTCTGAAATTTTTAATTCATTTGGTTTGGAAATGGAGTACGGCCCCATCAGTGCGAAAGTAAATAATAAGGTGGAAGGAATGCATTACTGCTGCTTCCACGACAAGACGATAGAGTTCTTGGAGTTGCCGGATCCCTCAGCTATGCGCTGCTATACCCGTTCTCTCTTTATGGTGCTGTGCAAGGCCGTGAAGGATCTGTTCCCGGAGGGTAGTGTGGTGATTGACATCCCGGTGAGCAATGGCTATTTCTGTGATATGAAGATCGGTCGCCCGGTATCATCCTTCGATGTGGATAAGCTGCGGGCACGAATGCAGGAGATCATCGAGGCAGCCATCCCGTTTGTTAGGCATGAATCAACGACGGAGGAGGCGATAGAGATGTTCCGTGGGTTGGGAGCGAACTCCAAGATACGTCTTTTGGAGACACTCGGACAGATGTACACCACTTATTATGAACTGGATGGATATATCGACTATTACTATGGCACGCTGATGTCGAATACCAGTCAGTTGTATCTCTTCGGATTAGAGAAATACTACGATGGTGTCCTGCTGCGTATCCCATCCATGAAGAATCCCTCTGAGCTGGGTGAGATGATCCGTCAGGATAAGATGTTCGAGATATTCCAGGAGCATCACCGCTGGCAGGATATCTTGGGCATTGGCACGGTAGGGGCTATGAACGAGGTGGTGGCAAAGGGCGGCTCCACGATGTTGATCAACGTCAGTGAGGCTCTTCAGGAGAAAAAGATCTCCCGTATTGCAGAGGATATCGCCGGTAGGCAGGGTGTACGTATGGTGCTGATCGCCGGTCCGTCATCATCAGGTAAGACCACTTTCTGCAAACGACTGTCCATTCAGTTGATGACCTGCGGTATCAAACCGGTGATGATGTCGTTGGATGATTATTTCGTGGACCGTACGGAGACACCGCGTGATGAGAAAGGGGATTACGACTATGAGCACCTGCATGCTCTGAATGTCCCGTTGCTGAACGAGCATCTGCGGAAGCTCTTTGCGGGAGAACAGGTACAGCTGCCACGCTACGACTTCCAGACAGGACGCAGCGAGCGTGACGGGCATATCCTGCAACTGGGTGAGAAAGACCTGTTGGTGGTGGAGGGTATCCATGCCCTTAACCCTGAGCTGACAGCCCAGATTCCCGCGAAACAGAAATATAAGGTATATGCCTCGGCGCTCACCACCATCCTGCTCGATACACATAATTACATACCTACCACCGACAACCGCTTGCTCCGTCGTATCATCCGCGACTATAAATACCGTGGCTGCAACGCCCGTGACACAATCCGTCGCTGGCCCAGTGTCAGGGCAGGAGAGAACAAATGGATATTCCCTTACCAGGAGAATGCCGACGCAATGTTCAATACGGCCATGCTCTTCGAACTGGCAGTGATACGCGGACAGGCAATCCCTATCCTGGAGGAAGTGCCGGAGAACTGCCCGGAATATACCGAAGCTTACCGTCTGCTAAAGTTCCTGAAGTATATCAAACCCATTACCGACAATGAGATTCCTCCCACCTCCCTCTTGCGCGAGTTCCTCGGAGGCAGTTCGTTCGTATATTAACGTAATTTTTTGCGAGGGAAAGTTCAGATTGTAATCTCCTCCAAACCAAATCTCCTGAAGCCCTTATAACGTCATCGTTTCAGGACCGTTGCCGCCACTATCTGTCGACTCCTTTCTTTCTGATGAGTGGATCAGTGGTGTCACAGAATTGTGGTCAAAACTCTCATGAAATAGACAATTGTGAGTCTGGATGACCTCTATTCCCGTAAAAGGGGACGCAATGATTATTATCTCTCAGTAAAAATGCTTCTATCGTCGGAGTATGTCATCATTCTTATAAGAAGATGTACAACGACCATGATTAACAGATACTTCTACAGTTTTTAGGAAGTTTTTTTGAAAAACATTTTGTGGTTTGGATAATAATTGCCACCTTTGTACCCGATTAATATTATATTATGCTTTAGCGATTATTTATCAATTAAAGACCACTAATTTATGGCAGAAAAATTGGAAGTAAAAGAGCTGGACCAGGTCGTTGTCCGCTTTTCCGGTGATTCCGGCGACGGTATGCAGTTGGCTGGAAACATTTTCTCTACTGTGTCTGCTACAGTAGGTAACAGCATTTCCACATTTCCAGACTATCCCGCTGATATCCGTGCCCCGCAAGGATCGTTGACAGGAGTATCCGGATTTCAGGTTCACATTGGTGCCGGCAAGGTTTATACACCGGGTGACCTCTGTGATGTCCTTGTCGCGATGAATGCGGCGGCACTGAAGACTCAGTACAGGTATGCCAAGCCACAGGCGACAATCATTATCGACACAGACTCTTTCGGCCCGAACGACCTGAAGAAGGCTGCGTTCCAGACAAGTGATTACTTAGGTGAGATGGGTATTGATCCCGATCGTGTCATTCAGTGCCCACTGACACAGATGGTGAAAGACTGTCTGGCAGATACTGGCATGGACAACAAGTCTATCCTGAAATGTCGCAATATGTTTGCGGTAGGACTCGTTTGCTGGTTGTTTGACCGCGACCTCAACCTTGTCGCTAACTTCCTTCGTGAGAAGTTTGCGAAGAAGCCAGCCATTGCTGAGAATAATATGAAAGTTGTTCAGGCAGGCTACGACTATGGACATAACACTCATTCCTCTGCCGTCAACGTATATCGCATCGAGTCGAAGGAGAAAGTGCCGGGACGTTATATGGATATTACGGGTAACAAGGCCACGGCCTATGGCCTTATCGCAGCTGCTGAGAAGGCCGGACTGAAACTATATCTCGGTTCCTATCCTATTACTCCCGCCACCGATGTGCTGCATGAGCTTTCAAAACATAAATCATTAGGCGTTACTACCGTACAGTGCGAGGACGAGATTTCCGGTGGCGCCAGTGCTCTCGGTGCCAGCTTTGCCGGTGCCTTAGGTGTCACCAGTACCTCCGGCCCGGGTATCTGTCTGAAGAGTGAGGTGATGAACCTCGGCGTTATCATGGAGCTGCCGCTTGTCGTACTCGACGTGCAGCGTGGCGGACCGGCAACAGGTCTTCCCACCAAGAGCGAGCAGACAGATTTGTTACAGGTGCTTTTTGGCCGTAATGGTGAGAGTCCGATGCCTGTATTGGCAGCTATTAGTCCTACCGACTGCTTCGACGCTGCTTACCAAGCATGTAAGATCGCTCTGGAGCACATGACGCCCGTGGTGCTTCTCACCGATGCTTATATAGCAAATGGCTCCGGTGCTTTCCGTCTGCCTGATATCAATAAGTTGGACGCTATCAATCCTCCCTATGTCCCTGAAGAACTGAAGGGTACATGGACTCCTTATATGCGTGCTGAGAATGGTACACGTTACTGGGCAATCCCCGGACGCGAAGGCTTCGAGCATATCCTCGGCGGTCTGGAGAAAGACTCTGATACCGGCGCTATCTCCACCGATCCTGAGAATCATGACTTGATGACTCGTCTGCGTGCACAGAAAGTGGCAAATATCCAGGTGCCTGACCTTGAGGTTGACGGTGATGTAGATGATGCCGACCTGTTGGTGGTAGGCTTCGGCTCTACCTATGGTCATCTCCGTACGGCAATGGATGAGCTCCGTGCCAAGGGTTATAAGGTAGCTCAGGCTCACTTCAAGTATCTCAACCCACTACCGAAGAATACCGCAGAGGTGATGAAGAGATATAATAAGGTGGTTGTCGCTGAACAGAACATGGGACAACTCGCTGCCTATCTGCGCATGAAGGTGGATAACTTCGTGCCGGAACAGTTTAACCAGGTGAAGGGTCAGCCATTCGTAGTAGAAGAGTTAGTCAACGCTTTTGAGGACATTTTAAAGAAGTAAAGTTATGAGTTACACAGCAAATGATTATAAGAAAGGACAGCCCCGTTGGTGTCCGGGTTGCGGTGACCACTTTTTCTTGGCAGCGTTTCATAAGGCGTTGGCAGAGATCGGCATAGCACCAAAAGATATCGCAGTCATCTCTGGTATTGGCTGCTCCAGTCGTCTGCCACACTATATGGCAACATACGGCATGAATACCATCCACGGCCGCGCGGCAGCTATCGCTACCGGTGCAAAGGTGGCTAATCCTAACCTTACCATCTTCCAAGTGTCTGGTGATGGTGATGGCTTGGCTATCGGTGGCAACCACTTCATCCATGCTAACCGTCGTAATATCAACCTCAACATGATTCTGTTGAACAACCGTATCTATGGTTTGACAAAGGGACAGTACAGCCCGACCTCACCCCGTGGCTTCGTGTCGAAGTCAAGTCCTTATGGAACAGTGGAAGATCCGTTCCGCCCGGCGGAACTGTGTTTTGGTGCTCGTGGACACTTCTTCGGACGTGCCGTTGCTACCGATGCGAAGGGTATCTCAGAGGTGATGAAGGCAGCCGTCGCTCATAAAGGCGCTTCTGTCTGTGAGATTCTCCAGAACTGCGTGATCTTCAACGACCACTGCCATGATGCTGTCTATAAGCCAGACGGACGTAAGGAGAATGCCATCTATGTGGAGCATGGCAAACCGCTGGTGTTCGGTCCCAACAGAGAGTTCGGACTGATGCAGCAGGGCTTCGGCTTGAAGATTGTGAAGATTGGTGAGAACGGTATTACGGAGGATGATATCCTCGTTCATGACGCTCATTGTGAGGACGATACCCTGCAACTGAAGCTGGCGCTGATGGGTAACAACGATGGCTTCCCCATTGCCTTAGGTGTTATCCGTGATGTGGAGGCTCCTACCTACGAGCAGGCCGTCGCCGATCAGATAGAAGAGGTGAAGGGCATGAAGAAATATCACAATTTCACAGAGCTCCTCGAGACCAACGACATCTGGGAGGTAAAATAATTGACTTATACCAAGAAGACTGATGCGAACTTACTGAGGAGGGGTATCAGTCTTCTTTTTTTATAGAATATGGTTTGATATACGCATGATGCTTCTATTGACTTTCTTATCTTTCTCTTTGTGTGTGATGTCTTAGCACGTTTATAGCTTCTCTCCGTAACAGAGATCACCGGCATCGCCGAAGCCTGGCACGATATATTTATGGACGTTCATGCCCGGATCGATGGCTGCGGTCCAGAGTGTGGTTGTCTCGGGGTCAACAGCCTGCCTTACGGTTTCGATACCTTCCGGTGTGGAGATAACAGCAGCGATATGTACAGCCTTAGGGGTGCCGTGCTTCAGCAGTGCCTCATAGGCGGCAGCCATACTTCCGCCCGTTGCCAGCATGGGATCTGCGATGATGAGTGTCTTTCCCTCTACTGATGGCGCAGCCATATATTCCGTGTGGATACCCACCTCCGTATGCTCACGGTTGGTGTACATACGATAAGCGCTGACAAATCCATTCTCCGCATGGTCAAATATATGGAGGAATCCTTCATGGAAGGGAAGCCCTGCCCGCAACACGGTGGCAATGACCACTTTGTCTTTAGGTAAGGCCAGATTTGCGGTTCCCAAGGGTGTCTCCACAAAGGAAGGCTCAAAGGTGAACACCTTGGAAATCTCGTATGCCATAAGTTCGCCAATGCGCCGGATGTTGTTACGGAAGAGCGTACGGCTCTTCTGATAGTCAATGTCGCGGATCTCTGCCATATATTGGCTGAGCACGGAGTTTTGTTCTGAAAGATTAATCGTTTTCATATCCATCTTCTTATTTTTTGCAAAGATACGGTTAAGCGAGTGAAAAACAAAATATATTTTAATTTTTCCTACAGTATGTCTTTTTAGGATGAATAAATGATAGTTTTGCAAAGTCGGATTCGCAAAAGAATAAACTCGTTTGAATAAACCAGTCATTTTATTTTAAAAATATCATAAAAAAGTTTTTTTGCACACATAACTTTTGTGTGTAAGTCTTTTTTGTGTATCTTTGCAAATGAATAAACAGTAAATGACCTGTAAAGGTAAAAAGGACTATAGGATTATCAATTCATTAAAATAAAATAGAATTATGGCAAAGTTAGATCTGACACAGTATGGCATTACCGGTTCTACCGTAATCGCACACAACCCTTCATACGAATATCTGTATGAAGAAGAGACAAAAGCCGGTCTTACCGGTTTTGATAAAGGTGTAAATACAGAACTGAATGCAGTGAATGTGATGACAGGTATCTATACCGGTCGTTCTCCTAAAGACAAATATATCGTTTGCGACGAGCAGAGCAAGGATAAGGTTTGGTGGACAACAGAGGAGTATAAGAATGACAATCATCCCATGAGTGAGGAGGTCTGGGCAAAGGTGAAAGACATTGCCGTGAAGGAGCTCTGTAACAAGGATCTCTATGTGATGGATGCTTATTGTGGTGCCAATGAGGCTACCCGTCTGGCAGTGCGCTTTATCGTAGAGGTGGCATGGCAGGCACACTTTGTGAAGAATATGTTCATCCAGCCCACTGCGGAGGAACTGGAGACTTTCGAGCCGAACTTTGTAATATATAATGCTTCCAAGGCAAAGGTAGAGAACTATAAAGAGCTGGGTCTGAACAGTGAGACATGTGTGGCTTTCAACACCACTACCCGTGAGCAGTGTATCATCAACACTTGGTATGGTGGTGAGATGAAGAAGGGTATGTTCTCCATGCAGAACTATTACCTGCCGCTTCAGGGCATCGCCTCTATGCACTGTTCTGCCAATACGGATATGGAAGGTAAGAATACCGCAATCTTCTTCGGCCTCTCAGGAACCGGTAAGACCACTCTTTCCACCGACCCGAAACGTTTGCTGATCGGTGATGATGAGCACGGATGGGACGATGAAGGTGTGTTCAACCTCGAAGGCGGGTGCTACGCAAAGGTAATCAACCTGGATAAGGACAGTGAGCCCGACATCTACAATGCTATCAAACGTAATGCCCTGTTGGAGAATGTCACCGTGGATGAGAACGGCAAGATCGACTTCGCCGACAAGAGTGTGACGGAGAATACTCGCGTGAGCTATCCTATCGAGCATATCGAGAAGATTGCCAAGAAGGTGAACGGTAAGAGTGCCGGTCCCGATGCTGAGCAGGTGATCTTCCTCTCAGCTGACGCTTTCGGCGTGCTGCCTCCTGTCTCTATCCTCACTCCCGAGCAGACAAAGTATTACTTCCTCTCTGGGTTCACCGCTAAGCTGGCAGGTACAGAGCGGGGTATCACAGAGCCTACTCCTACCTTCTCCGCTTGCTTTGGACAGGCATTCTTGGAGCTCCATCCAACAAAATATGCAGAGGAGCTGGTAAGAAAGATGGAGAAGAGTGGCGCCAAGGCTTATCTGGTGAATACCGGTTGGAACGGTACAGGCAAGCGCATCTCTATCAAGGATACCCGTGGTATCATCGACGCAATCCTGAATGGTGCTATTAATAAGGTGGAGACCAAACACCTGCCGTACTTCAACTTTGAGGTACCTGTAGTGTTGGAGGGTGTTGACCGACGTATCCTCGATCCTCGTGACACCTATGCGACAGACGGAGAGTGGGACGAGAAAGCAAAGGACTTGGCAGCCCGCTTCATCAAGAACTTCAAGAAATATGAGGGTAACGAGGCTGGCAAGGCTCTGGTAGCTGCCGGGCCGAAGCTTTAATAGTTCATAGTTCATAGTTCATAGTTCATAGTTCATAGTTCATAGTTTAGAGTTAAGGGTTTAGGGTTTAGGGCTTATATCTATGAGCGTCCCGAAGGGGCAAAAGAATACAGCCCAGGGTAACACCCTGTGGTTCTAAGGGTAACACCCTGTGGTTCTAAGGGCAGTGCCCGTCGGTTCCCGTTCCCGTTAACGTTCCCGTATAGGGTTTAGAGCTTAGGGCTGTTTGATTACAGACTCGAACATTTTGATTAAATAAACCGATAATTTGTTACAAAAGACCTGCCTGAACGGGCGGGTCTTTTGATTTAAATCAAATAAACGTAGCTAAAGAGATTTTTTTGTATAAAAAACTTGTGTGGGAGCACAATTATCCTTATCTTTGCAATGCATTCGAGAGAATGCTTCCATTTTAAGTTTTCATAGGTTAGTAGTTTGATAGATTTAAGGTAAAGATTATGTTATTAGATTTTGAAACAATCGTGATGCTGGTCTTGACGTTAATTTTCACAGTACTCAGTATTCTGGCACTGGTTAAAACTAACATCCGATAATTGTTTTCAGGAGAACGAAGTGAGTGATTCATATCGTTCTCTTTTTTTTTATTCCCTCTTTATTCTCAGCGCCCCATCACCCTTATCCCTGCTTCAAGACATTGCCCTGGACTGATAAATTCTGCCTTTTCAGAGTAATGACAGGTAATATCTTCAAACAAACCACTATTTTAATACAATAAAACTTAAAAAATGCTCAATTAATAAATATTTTAGATAATAAAGCATTTAAAATCAGTTCTATTTGAGGAATTCTCATTAAATTTGCAACCAAAATGTAAAATTGGAAAGAATGAAGAGGTTTCTTTTACCTTTAGTCGCACTTTTCGTTGTGGTTTCTCTGTGCGCATGCCTGGGGTCCAACGACGATGAAACAGAATATACTGACGATACCGCCATAACAGCGTTTTCACTTGGAACGCTGAACAGATATCTGCATACCCTGTCGAGTACCAATACCGACAGCGTATACAAAACCACGGTTACCGGTAGTAACTATAAGTTCTATATTGATCAAACTAAGTGTGAGATTTATAATCCAGACTCCCTGCCGTATGGTACAGATGCAGAGCATGTCATTTGCACTATCTCAGCAAAGAATAGTGGAACGGTGTTGATAAAGAGTCTGACCAGCGACTCCCTGTCTTATTATAGCAGTTCCGATTCCTTGGATTTCACCTCACCACGTACGATGATTGTCTATTCTTACAGTGGTAAGGAATATCGGGAATATACCGTTCATGTGAATGTGCATCAGGAGGAGGCTGACTCTTTCGTTTGGAAGGCAATGAGCAAACAGACGGAACTGGCTGCCCTACAGACCATGAAAGGAATGTGTGTGGACGGGAAACTGCTTGTCTTTGGTAACAACGGTGAGAATACCGTGCTCTATAGCTCCGCCCAGCAGGATGGAAATACATGGATGAAGTCCTCACAGACTTTCTCCTTGGATGCCTACAAGAATATAGTCAAGAAAAACGGCGTTTTGTTTATGAAAGACGGTAACAGACTGTTGTCTTCTGATGATGGTACACAATGGACAGAACGGAGTGAGATAGACGTGCGTCAGTTGGTAGCTGCCAGCACGGTGGCTCTCTATGCCATTGATAATGACGGCAAACTGGTATCTTCGTATGATGAGGGCACCACCTGGACGGCGGAAGGCATGGATGATGACATGACGTTGTTACCTGCGCAGAATATCAGTTACAGCTGTATCGCTTCCAGGGTTAATGACAAGACCGATCACCTGGTGCTGGTGGGCAACCGTGATACAAACGCTTATCCTAATGATGCCTACGCGGAGTTGTGGGGTAAGGTAGAGGAATATGCGGAGGGTGCCACCTCCCATTCCTGGAGTTACTACGATGTGAAAGACGATGTGCGTTTCCGTCTGCCGCGTTTGTCAGGCCTTACCGTTTTCCCTTATGCGGATGTGCTGGTAGCCATTGGCGGTGACGGTATCGGAGCATGCACGGAGGAAGGATTCACCCAGATGTATGTCAGTCATGACGGTGGTATTAACTGGAAACACTCCGATTATTTCCCGTTGCCTTCCGGTATGTCAAGCAGCGACACCGCATTCACTGCGTTTGCGGATGATAACAAATTTATATGGATCGTCTGTGGCGAGTCTGGACAGATATGGCGCGGACGATTGAATAAATACGGATGGGCTGAGGTGCAGACATCCTTCACGGAGTAATAAAGGGTAGGTATGAAAAGACTATCACTCGCGCTTCTGCTCTTACTCTCGGTCTTCAGTGGTTATGCCCAGTGGGATGATGAGTATAAGATGGAGATTGGTGCTGGTGTAGGCGCAATGTCATACAAAGGTGACTTCAACGGCAGTCTGGGGAAGAACCTCCAACCGATGGCTACGGTGGTGTTACGAAGAGTGATAAATCCTTATATGGATGTCACTGCCAACCTCTCGTATAGTACACTCAGTGGTGATCCAAGAGACGTGGAAACGGAATATCCAGGTATGCCGGACATGAAGTCGTTTAGTAACAAGGTGGCCGACGTCGGACTGCGTTACGAATATAACTTCTGGCCCTATGGTACAGGTCGTGACTATCGTGGAGCAAGGCGTATCACGCCGTTTATCTTCTTAGGATTGGGCGCCACCTATGCGGATACTGACAATGGCAGTGAGTTTACGGGTAACTTCCCGATTGGGGCAGGAGTGAAATTTAAGATGGCTACGAGGTTGAACCTCGGTGTGGAGTGGACCATGCATTTCACCTGGAGCGACCAGCTGGATGGAGTTGCCGACCCCTATGGTATAAAGAGTAGCGGACTGTTTAAGAACACCGATGGCTATTCTGCCCTGCAGGTGAGTCTGACCTACAGTTTCCTGCCCAAATGTAAGACCTGTAATAAAGACAGAGATGACTGATATGATAGATAAAAAACGGATACCTGCCCATATTGCCATTATCATGGATGGTAATGGAAGATGGGCGACAGCGCGAGGGTTGGTACGCAATGCGGGCCATAAGGCCGGTGTGGAGTCTGTACGTCGCATTACAGCTGAGTGTGTCCGTTTGGGCGTGAGATATCTTACGTTATACACTTTTTCTACAGAGAACTGGAAACGTCCGGAGGATGAGGTGTCGGCACTGATGGGATTGGTGCTCTCTTCCCTGGAGGATGAGATCTTTATGAAGCATAATGTAGGCCTTAAGGTGATCGGCGATATGCAACGGCTTCCGGCTGATGTCCGTGAGAAACTTCTACATACTATCGATCGCACAAAGGATAATGATACCATGACACTGGTGGTGGCGTTGAGTTATTCGAGCCGTTGGGAGATCACGCAGGCCGTGAAGGATATCTTAAAAGAGGCACAGGATGATTACGAGAGGTCTCTGCAAGAGAAAGACACCCCCTCGGCAATACTCCGCCCGGAGGATATCACAGAGGAGTTTGTCAACAGTCATCTGACCACCAGCTTCATGCCCGACCCTGATCTGTTGATACGTACGGGAGGAGAGCTACGCATCTCTAATTACCTGTTGTGGCAGATAGCCTACTCAGAATTATATTTCTGTGACACCTATTGGCCTGATTTCGATGAGAAGGCGTTCCATGAGGCGATTATCAGTTACCAGTCACGGCAGCGTCGCTTTGGCAAGACAGAAGAACAGGTGGAGAATGAGAATAAATAATGTGAACGTAGAAATACAAGATATAGATGAATAAGCTGTTTGGAAATCTCTTATTTTATATAATGCTATTCCTCACGACAGGAGTATATGCCCAGGAGAAAATTGTCAACCCGGATATCACCTACGCGGGATCTCCCCGTGTGTGTAAGATCGCAGGTATTTCGGTTTCCGGAGTGGAAGGTTATGAGGACTATGCATTGGCCGGTATCTCAGGACTTACCCCCGGGCAGGAAGTGGAGCTGCCGGGTAACGCTATCACGGATGCTGTGAAACGCTATTGGCGTAACGGCCTGTTCTCAGAGGTAGCTATTGTTGCCGACTCGCTGATAGGTGATAATGTATATCTGCATATCCATCTGAGGATGCGTCCCCGTGTCTCTGATATCAACTATATCGGATTGAAGAAGAGTGAGCGTGAGGACATGGAGAACAAACTGGGATTGCTGAAGGGCGGACAGCTCACTCCTAACAGTCTTGACCGTGCGAAGATCCTGGCAAAGAGATATTTTGATGACAAGGGGTTTAAGAACGCTGAGATTACCATTAATCAGCGTGACGACGTTTCACAAAAAGGTTATGTGATTCTCGATGTGGAAGTAGATAAGAAGGAGAAGATGCGCGTGCACCAGATCTATCTGGAAGGAAATGAGAAACTGACTGACAAGAAGATCAAGGGCGGACTGTTTTTCAAAGGTGCCTTCTCAAAGATCCATGAGGCAGGTAAGTTCTCCAACTTCCTGAAATCTAAGAAGTTTACACCAGAGCGCTGGACAGAAGACAAGAAGAAACTTTTGGAGAAATACAATGAGTATGGTTATCGTGATGCCACTATTCTCGAAGACAGCGTATGGAACTTCGATGATAAACATGTCAACGTGTATGTGAAAGTGGACGAGGGACAGAAATACTACATCCGTGACATCAAGTGGGTGGGTAATACCATCTACAACACGGATCAGCTGAGCGCCATCTTAGGTATGAAGCACGGCGATGTGTATAATCAGAAACTGATGGGCAAACGTCTGTCGAGCGATGATGATGCTGTCGGAAACCTCTATTGGAACAATGGCTATCTCTTCTATAACCTGCAGCCTACGGAGGTGAATATTGTGGGCGACTCTATTGACCTTGAGATGCGTATCCAGGAAGGCCCACAGGCGCATATCAGCAAGGTGCGTATCAATGGTAATGACCGTCTGTATGAGAATGTGGTGCGCCGAGAACTGCGTACCAAACCCGGTGACCTCTTCTCAAAGGATGCCCTGCAGCGTTCCGCCCGTGAATTGGCTTCCATGGGGCACTTCGACCCAGAACAGGTGAACCCTGACGTGAAGCCTAACTATGAGGACGGCACCGTGGATATCAACTGGGATCTTGTCCAAAAGAGCAACGACCAGGTGGAACTCTCGTTGGGATGGGGACAGACAGGTGTCATCATGCGTGTAGGACTGAAGTTGAACAATTTCTCCATGGCCAACCTCTTTAATAAGAATAAGGAGCACCGTGGCATCATGCCTATCGGCGATGGTGAGGTGCTGTCCATCGGCGCACAGACTAACGGTACATACTATCAGTCGTATAATGCCAGTTACAGTACTAACTGGTTCGGTGGAAAACGACCGATACAGTTTACGGTGGGTGCCTACTTCTCCAAACAGACTGACGTGTCGAGCCGTTATTATAACAATGCTTATTATAACAACTATTATAATTATATGTATGGTTATGGAAGTTACTACGGTAGCTACTATAACAATTACGAGAGTTACTACGACCCCGATAAGTTTGTGAAGCTTTTCGGTGCCAGCCTGGGATGGGGAAAGCGTCTGCGTTGGCCGGATGACTATTTCACACTCAGTGCTGAGGTGGCCTTCACCCGTTATATGTTGAAGAACTGGAGTTACTTCCTTGTGTCTAACGGAAACTGTAACAACCTCAATGTGGGTCTTACCTTATCACGAGTATCTACCGACAACCAGCTGTTCCCACGCCGTGGCTCGGAGTTCATGGCGTCGGTTACCCTTACGCCACCATGGTCGGCATGGGATGGAAAAGACTATGCGAACCTCGCTACCGACCGTGCATCTGCCAACTATACTGATGAGCAGCAGGATAAATATCGTTGGATAGAGTATCATAAGTGGAAGTTCAGAAGTAAGACCTATACCGCTTTGACCAACGGACAGAAGTGTTTCGTCTTGATGACACGTGTGGAGTTCGGAATCCTGGGCGCATATAACAAGAATAAGAAGTCACCTTTCGAGACTTACTATGTGGGAGGTGACGGTATGAGTGGTTATTCCACCGGTTATGCCACAGAGACTATCGCCCTCCGTGGTTACGACAACGGTTCTTTGACGCCGTACTACCAGGATGGTTACGCCTACGACCGCTTTACACTTGAGCTCCGTTATCCGTTCCTGCTGGGTAACACCACCATCTACGGACTAACCTTCGCGGAGGCTGGCAACGCCTGGAACGACACGAAGGACTTCAATCCGTTTGACATGAAACGTTCTGCCGGTGTGGGTGTGCGTATCTTCCTGCCCATGGTCGGTCTGATGGGTATCGACTGGGCATACGGCTTCGATAAGGTCTTCGGAACAAAGGGCGGCAGTCAGTTCCACTTCATCCTCGGACAGGAGTTCTAATCTTCTGTACCGGAAACAGTAAAAATATTGACAGAATAAACCTAAAAGATTTTCTAACGTCAAAAAGTTGTTTAACAGAATGCTTATGAAGAAGATAATAACAGTATGCATGCTCGCGGTAGTCGCGATGACAGCAAATGCTCAGAAATTCGCATTGGTGGATATGGACTATATCCTGAAAAATATCCCTGCCTATGAAAGAGCTAACGAACAGCTCAACCAATCGTCAAAAAAATGGCAGGCAGAGGTAGAGGCTATCAGTGCGGAGGCACAGACACTCTATAAGAACTATCAAAACGAGGTGGTGTTCCTTTCTCAGGAGCAGAAGAAAGTAAGGCAGGAGGCTATTATGAATAAGGAGAAAGAAGCCAGCGAACTGAAAAAGAAATATTTTGGTCCGGAGGGTGAACTGTTCAAGAAGCGTGAGGCACTGATGACTCCTATCCAAGAGGAGATCTACAATGCTGTGAAGGAAATCTCCGATCTCCGTGGCTATAGTCTTGTACTCGACCGTGCTTCTGATGCCGGTATCATCTTTGGGTCACCTAAGATAGATATCAGTAATGAAGTTCTCTCTAAATTAGGATATTCCAATTAATTATATTATCTTTGTACCCGATTTTTACAAATACGGAATAATTTATAAAAAGAATAGAAAATGAAGAAAGTTATCATGGTGCTGATGCTGATGGCCCCAATGGCCACATTCGCACAAAAGTTCGGACACGTTGATGCCCAGTCAATTATGCAGGCTATGCCGGAGTTTATCAAAGCTCGCGGTGACCTGGAGGCTCAGGGTAAGGAGTATGAGAATGACTTGAAGGCTATGCAGGATGAGCTGCAGCGTAAGAGTGAGGAATACGACAAGACCAAGAGTACGATGAATACCACCAAGCAGCAGGAGACAGAGACGGAGCTTCAGCAAATGTATATGAAGATTCAGCAGGCTTCTCAGGACTACCAGCAGCAGATCAACAAGATGCAGCAGGAGAAGATTGCTCCGATCATGAATAAGATTACTACTGCTATCCAGAATGTGGGTAAGAACGGTGGTTATGTATATATCATGGATGCCAGCATGGGTATTCCTTATATCAGTCAGACACTGAGTAAGGATGTGACAGCTGATGTGAAGGCAGAAATCCAGAAGATGAAATAAATAGGTATAGGTAATAAAGTGTGACAGTAAAACAGAACAAATATGAAAATATCAAGTCAGAACCTTTCCGGTAATGGAGTGAAATGGATATTACCTCTTTTACTTTTCATTTTATTACCTGTCATGGCCAACGCTCAGATCAAGTTCGGCTACTGTAGCTATGAGGAAGCGATGAAAGCGCTCCCGGAATATGCCACTGTTCAGAACCGGTTGAATATCTTGGAGTCGCAGTATGGCACAGAGACCAAGCGTGCAGAACGGGAGTTCAACCGTAAGTATGAGCAATTCCTGGAGGGTATCAATGAGTTCGAGCCCGCTATCCGACAGAAACGTCAGGTGGAACTGCAGGAGCTTATGGAGAAAAACGTGGCTTTCCGTAAGGAGGCTGCCCGCCTTCTTGAGGCTGCCAAACGTGATGCGTACCTTCCCTTGAAAGAAAAGGTGACATCGGTCATGGAGAAGATTGGTGCTGAGCGTGGCTATGCCTTTATACTCAATACCGACAATAACAGTTGTCTGTATATCGATAAGGCGATGGGTGAGGATGTCACAATGATTGTGAAAGATGCGGTAAATGCCCAATGACAACGGTCCGATAGGAGTCTTTGATTCAGGATATGGTGGACTGACCATCTTGCATCAGATGCGGCAGGTATTGCCACAGTATGATTATCTGTATCTTGGTGATAATGCCCGTGCTCCTTATGGTCCTCGCTCATTCGACGTCGTCTATAAGTTTACACGGCAAGCCGTACTGCATTTGTTCAGTACGGGTTGCCGTTTGGTTATCTTAGCCTGTAACACGGCATCTGCCAAAGCCTTGCGAAGTATTCAGCAGATCGACCTGCCACAGATCGATCCCTCACGCCGTGTGCTGGGCATCATCCGTCCAACAGCGGAGTGTATCGGTGATCTGACGGAGTCACGCCATGTAGGCATCCTTGCTACTGAGGGAACCATATTGAGTCGCAGTTACGACTTAGAGATTAACAAGCTTTTCCCTGATATCAAGGTAACGGGTGTTGCCTGTCCGCTGTGGGCTGCTATCGTGGAGGCGAATGAGACGGACAGTCCGGGTGCAGACTATTTTGTACAGAAGCGTATCGACCAGATGATGCGCCAAGACCCAGATATCGATACCATTATCTTGGGATGCACCCATTATCCCTTGTTACTCAATAACATTCTTAAATATATTCCTCGTGGTGTCAAAGTGATTCCACAGGGGGAATATGTGGCCAACAGCTTAAAGACTTACCTGCAAAGACACACGGATATCGAAGAACGCTGTACCAAGACGGGGCAGTGTCACTATCTCACAACAGAGAATCCAGAGCGCTTCAAGGATTCCGCTCAGCTCTTCCTCCACGAAAAGGTAGAGGTAGAGAACGTGGTGTTGGAATAACCTTCAGGCGGGTATTGATGATAGTTGGTTACTTCTGACTTCCGTTCGAAGGTGTGTCATATTGAAAATGCTGTTATTATGTAGGTGGTGTGTCTCTAGAGTCCCCAAATATTCTCAAAATAAAAAGAAGTTGACTATAGTTCACAAATTTGTGGTTCACAAATTTGTGAACCTCAAAGAAAAAACATATCTTTGCAAAGAATATTAAAGGTTAAAGGTATGGAAAGAGCTTTTGTTTACGGAATATCTGTTGAAGGAGGTAATTTTACTGACAGAGTTAAAGAGACCAAACGGTTAAAATTAAACTTCGAGAATGGAATCAATGTGATATTGATCTCACCACGCAGAATGGGCAAAAGCTCTATTGTAAAAAAGGTAAAGTCAGAAATATCCAATCCTGAAATCATTGTGGTATATATGGATATTTATGACTGTAGAAGTGAATACGATTTCTACAATCGTTTTGCCTCTGTCTTAATGAAAGAGACAGCATCAAAGTCTGAACAAGTCATAGAAAATATTAAACATTTTTTGGTGAGGTTAACTCCAAAAATCTCTTTTTCACCAGAACCGATGTCTGACATATCCTTGTCACTTGGCATAACACCACACAACTACCAACCGGAAGAGATTCTACAACTTCCCGAGCTTATTGCTAAGAAACAAGGGAAACATATTATAGTATGTATTGACGAGTTCCAGCAAATAGGAGAATTCTCTGATAGCATAACCGTACAAAAGAGACTGCGTAGCATATGGCAACATCAGCAAAACGTTTCATATTGTTTGTTTGGAAGCAAAAAACATTTAATGACTAAGTTATTCCAAAACAGGAAAATGCCCTTCTATCAGTTTGGGGAAATGATGTATCTTGATAAAATCTCAACAGCCGACTGGATTCCATTTATTCAATCGCGCTTTGAGTTGCAAGGCAAGAAAATTTCCAAAGAACTGGCAAACAGAATATGCGATACCGTAGAGAATTGCTCATCGTATGTACAACAGTTGTCATGGAACATTTTAGCTGAGACAGAAGAAACAGCAACGGAACAAGACTTCAAGCATGGACTGTCGGCATTAATGGCACAATGTTCTGGGTTGTTCGAGGAACAGATTCAAGGACTGACATCATACCAAATGAATTTCCTACGTGCTATCTGTGAAGGTGTACATCGTGACTTTGGTAGCAAGAAAGTGATGGAAGACTATAATCTGGGCAGCAAATCGAACATTATACGGATTAAGGAAGCCCTGCTTGATAAAGAATTAATTGAAATCAATCAAGAAGGAGTTTATTTAGAGGATCCCGTTTTTAGGATGTGGTTTAATAAATCATTCATGTGATCAAAGCAGGAGCAGAAATGTTCTTACTGTCCGATGGTTGCCAACAGAACCAAGAGTAGGGCAGGGGTGAGAAAGTAAGAGAACATGTCAGTCCCTGTTTGATCGAACGAGTCATTGCCTGTTCGGTTGATGATGTTTACATTTTCATTTGGTGATGATAAAGTAATTTGGTATCTTTGCAAAAAGATACTAACCAATATGAGAATGATAGCAACACATTATAGCAAAAGAAGGAAGATACTATATTCTTTCTATATTTCCTTTATTATCTGTATGCTATGCTCATGCGGCGGTCATCACTATCCCCCGTCGTTACTGACAGCCGACAGTCTTACGGAGGTGAATCCTGACAGTGCCGTAGCGTTGCTTAGACAGTTGCACCCAAAGATGCAGCGCGAGCGGAAAGCCGTACGGATGTATCACCGACTCCTCACCATCAAGGCGGCAGACAAGGCCGGCCAGCTCCAGCCCGTTGCCGACTCCATTCTTCCACTCGTGAAATACTATGAGGGAAGAGGCGACAAATCCCTGCTCCCCACCGCCTATTACTATGCCGGACGCACCTATTACGAACTGCACGATGCACCGCAGGCGTTAGATTATTTCCAGAAAGCGGCAGAAGTGGTCAATGAAAACAATGATGACCTCAGAAATGCTATCTATAGCCTGATGGGTACATTGTGTTTGAATCAGGGTTTGTATATTCTTGCAGAGGAATCGTATGGGAACGAATATAACTTGGCATTGAGTGTCCGAGATACACTTGGCATGGTTTATGCTCTGAGGGATATTGCATTTGTAAAAGAGGCAAAGGAAGATCACTATGAAGCTTTAAAATGTTTGAAAGAAGCTTATGAACTTGCTATTTCTAAATATAACAAAGGTCTTTCGGCAGGGATATGTCAGTGATAATAGGAGCTGCCGCTGTCCTTGTTGCTGTCATCCTACTTATTTTCCTTATTCGACAAAGAGAAAAACATCTTAAAGCCTCACGTATGTATAAATATGCGGAATATCTTAAAGAGAAGCAACTCCAAGACTCCCAACATCAAATAAAAAATAAGGATGAAAAGATTTCTTTGCTTGAAAAAGAACTGGATAGAATGAATAATAAACATTCAATAGAAAGAAATAATAATAAAGAAATGATTATCATGAGTTCAGATGTGTATCACCGGTTTCTCGATTATGGTGAGTACGGGTCTGACAAACGACCTAAACAATTAGATTGGGAAGAGTTGGAGCAGGTGCTGTCTGTTGAGCTTGAGGGCTTTCCCATGAAGTTAAGGGCTCTTTGTAAATTATCAAAACGAGACTACCGTATGTGTTTGTTGCTGAGAATAGGCATTCCTCCACAGAAAATCGCGCGCATATTGTCTATTGAGAAATCAACCGTTTCCACCCAACGAGCAAGATTATACAGAGATTATTTCGGGAGAAAAGGGAGTGCCAAGGACTGGGATGCGTTTGTCTGTTCCTTATAGTGATACTATTCTTATAATAACTTTCTATATTGTTGTCAGCCAACCATTTATAAAATGCGAACTTTTTGCGAACTTTTATTCTTGTTTATTTAATATACATTTACGATTTTTGCAGATGTATTATAAACAAGAATGAAAATGAAGAAAGTATTGATGTTATTCGTGGGGCTCACGCTGAGTTTCTTTGTACGTGCACAAGGTGTTGAATACATGTCTCTCTATGAGATTGATCCTACCGTACATTCAGGCCATAAACATCCCACCTTGTTGCCTTCTGCATCTTACGATTCGCAGAACCTCTATGTCTGGTCGCCATACACCATTGACCTGCTGCAGGTGATCATCCGCGATGAAGATGACGACATTATATATAGTAATATGTGTATGCCGCTCGTACAGGGAATGACCACATTTGCTCTGTCCTCAACCGTATACACCGACAAATACTCCATTGAACTGATCTACGGAGACCATCACCTGATTGGGTATTTCTGACATATTTGTCGGGAATATCCAATTTTTACACTCCGATTATTTGGTAATCGGGCAATTATTATTTATATTTGCATCAACCTTAACACACCGATAACATGAAACTGCTATACCATATCATGTGTCTGCTGCTCATGGCTCCTACC
>FLNV01000552.1_pt1 | contig 59382 bp, 50 predicted proteins | sample 1140351 | NCBI WGS metagenome assembly FLNV01 (sample SAMEA3878207, study PRJEB12797) | bioreactor metagenome | biome: Moose rumen | place: Sweden | collected 2011-10 | reverse complement strand
CTCGGTGAGACCTACCAGTTGTGCAAAGTGGTTCTATTCATGCGGCTCAATATCTTCTATTAGCGGCCTGGGAAATTTGAATACATCCAGCGTAACTGATATGAGTTATATGTTCTCTGGTTGCTCCAGTCTGACAAGCCTTGACGTGAGCAGTTTTGACACGTCAAATGTGACAAATATGCTTGATATGTTTGCAATGTGTAATAATGTAGCAAACCTGAATGTAAGTAATTTCAACACATCCAATGTCGAGAATCTACAGGGGATGTTCTATTATTGTAATAGCTTGACGAGCATTGATGTAAGCGGTTTCAACACGTCTAATGCAACAAATATGCATGGAGTCTTTCATAATTGTCGCAATTTGTTAAATCTTGATGTTAGCAATTTCGATACATCCAAGGTTACTGATATGGGCAACATGTTTGACTATTGTCAAAAACTTACGAGCCTTGACGTTAGCAATTTTAACGTAACAAAGGTAACAAATATGGATTATATGTTCAGTAGTTGTTATCAACTACGTACTATTTATTGTAATAATGATTGGTCGGCTATGACTCCAAGCAACATTTCTTCACTACACATGTTTGGTGCGTGCAACAGATTACAAGGCGACGCTGGTTTTGCTTACAATACATCATATAGAACAGTGGACTATGCCCATCCTGGTGAAAACGGATATTTCACAGCAATTCAACAGACTGTCGATAAAGATCCACAAAGTATTTCTCTGGTATCAATACCAAATATGACATACGGGGCGGCGAACTATAATCTTCCGACAAGTACCGAGCAGGGATTGATACTTACGTGGAGCACAGATAATCAAAATGTGGCAACCATTAGTGGCAACACCCTTACTGTAAAAGGAGCAGGAACTGCCACTATTACAGCATCCCAGGAAGGAAACGATACTTACAGTTCGTTTAGTAAGACTTTCGAGGTAGCTATTGCAAAGGCACCGCTTACAATTACTGCAGAAAACAAAAGCAAGCAGGTTGGTAGTGAGAACCCGGCACTGACCGTAAGTTACAGCGGGTTTGTGAACGGTGAAAATGAATCATCACTCACTACACAGCCTACTGTTACTACTACAGCCACGACGGACAGCCCTGTAGGAACTTATCCTATCACCGCCTCCGGCGCTGCATCATCAAATTATGAGATAACATACGTTGCGGGTACAATGACTGTTACCGAGGCTCCTGTAGTAGATGAGGATACCGACATCAGCCAAATTGACAATGTGGTGTATATAACTCCGTTTGAGGCTTATGGCGGTGATGAGGTCACATTGTCTATCAAGATGAAGAACAACGTGGGAATACAGACCGTGCAGTTTGACCTCTATCTTCCGGACGGGGTTGAGGTGGTGAAAGATGAGGACGACTTCGAACTTATAGAACTGAGCACCGAGCGCACCACGGCAAGGAAGATGAACCAGTTCAGCGTGGTGCAGACATCAGGCGGTGCATACCGTGTGCTCATAAACTCCACGGGAGGATACACCTTTGACGGAAATGACGGGGAGATTGCGACCGCACAGATAAAGCTGGCCGACGACATTACTCCGGGAGATTATCCTATGATATTCCGTGACATCGTGCTGGTAACGACCAGTTCGGAAGGATTTGAGACCGATTACGTTAAGTTTACCTTGACCGTTCCAGACTATATGCTCGGTGACGTGAACAGCGACAGGAAGGTGAATGCCATCGACTTGAACGCAATAACCAATTATATACTTGAACACAGGACCTTCCCGTTCACGTTCAACACCAGGGCGGGAGACGTGAACAGCGACACCAAGATCAACGCCATTGACCTGAATGCCGTGACCAACATGATCCTACACCAGTCATCTCCTGCAGGCATAAAACTCAGGGCTATAGAGGTAGGTACTTTTGACGAATAATAACAATTTTAAAAACAATTATAATGAAAAAGTTAACATTTTTAACGCTTCTCTCCCTGCTGGGCATTCAAGCCATGGCCCAGAGCGGAGACACCGACATTTCCTCTCTGGCGAATGTCGTTTACATCAACCCTCTCACAGCAGCTGCCGGTTCACAGCAGAACGTGTCAGTATGCATGAAGAACACGGTAGGGATACAGACCGTGCAGTTCGACCTCGTGTTGCCGCAGCAGGAGGACATTCGGGTGGCACTCGACGATGAAGGCTTCGAACTGATAGAACTCAGCCTGGCGAGAACCACAAAGAGGAAGATGGACTCGTTCGGCGTCACCACCATTTCAGAAGGGCATTACCGTGTGGTTATCAACTCAACCGGGGGATTCACATTTGACGGCAATGACGGGGAGATAGCGACGGCGGTCATCAACGTGGGGAACACGGTAACACCGGGAGACTATCCGGTCCTGATCAAGGACATCGTTTTGGTGGACCAGTCGTCCAACGGTTTTGAGACAGAGGTTGTGAAGACCACCATGAAGGTCACAGCGGCAGGCGATACCAGGACAATACTGGACGAAAATTCCACCGTCATGCCGGTGGACGAGGCCAACGCCAGGGTGACAGTGAAACGAACAATAAAGGCGGATGAGTGGAGCACCATTGTGCTGCCGTTCGAGATGACCCCGGAGCAGTGGAAGTCCGCTTTCGGACCCGACGCGGTGCTGATGGACTTCAACGGATACGAGGTGGAGGAGGACGATGCCGAAGACATAGTGGGCATACTCGTGAATTTCAAAGAGGTGGCGTCAACAGCTGTCTTCAAGGCAAACCATCCGTATGTGCTGAAGGTGTCCTCACCAATCAGCGAATTCGACGTGGACGGAGTGGACATCGTGGTGGAGGAAGAGCCAGTGGTGGCGGCGGTGAAGCGTTCGAGGAGGCAGTGGAGCGAACTGATAGGAACATACGTGTCTAACACCATCGTGCCTGAAAACACGCTCTTCATCACGCAGAACAAGTTCTGGTATTCGAAAGGGGCGACCAGGATGATGGCATTCCGTGCATACTTCGACTTCTATGACATACTGACAAAGGTCGAGAACCCGTCAGCGGTGAAGGCGGTGCTTGACTTCAACGACCAGACCACGGAGATAAAGGACTTCGTATTCAGCCCTGAGGGAAGCGTTTACAGCGTGCAGGGGGTCTATTATGGAAATGATGTGGATATGGGACGACTGCCAAAGGGGGTCTATATCATCAACGGGAAGAAGATACAAATAAAGTAGAAACAATTAACAAAAAGAATCAGGAACCTATGAAAAAGAATTATATGACACCCGACATGGCATCATGTCTATATATGCCCACACATATGATTTGTGACTCCGGAGTGCATGGAGGCGGAATGGGATACGGAGGCGAGGATGACGGAACCCTTGTGCCGTCTGCCAAAGAACGTGAGGAGGAATTGACCGACAAGGAAATCATGGAAATGATTGAACAGGAGGAGCAGCTGCAGAATTCTAACGGACTCTGGTAATCAACATAATCAAACTTTATGACTATATCGATTCAGGGCGTGCAACGAGATGGTTGCACGCCCTGAAAGGTTAATGACGGTTTAGGATTCTTCCCGATTCTCTATAATTTAAAGCGGGTATTCCTCGAATGCGTAGAGAACGGTGGAGAGGTAGCGTTCGCCAGTGTCGGGGAGAAGTACTACGATGGTCTTTCCTGCGTTTTCAGGTCGGCTGGCGATTTGGGATGCGGCATAAGCGGCGGCACCTGCTGAGATTCCCACGAGGAGTCCGTCCTGCTGTGCCAATTCGCGTGCAGTGCGTATGGCATCGTCGTTTTCCACATCAAACACCTCATCCACCACGTCGGCATCGTAGTTCTTAGGAACGAATCCGGCCCCGATTCCCTGTATTTTATGCGGTCCGCTCTGTCCACCGTTCAATACCGGTGACGACAACGGCTCAACCGCCACTATCTTAACATTAGGGTTGTGCTCTTTCAGCCGCTTCCCCACTCCACTGAGAGTTCCGCCTGTTCCCACTCCGGCAACGAAGATGTCGACCTTTCCATCAGTATCGTTCCATATTTCCTCACCTGTAGTGAGATAATGTTTTACAGGATTTGATGCGTTTTCAAACTGCTGAAGTATGATGCTTCCCGGAGTGGCATCACGAAGCTCTTCTGCCTTGCGTATGGCACCCGGCATACCATCCTTGCCAGGAGTGAGGACTACGGTGGCACCGTATGCCTTGACGAGATTACGACGTTCCACGCTCATGGTGTCGGGCATGGTAAGCACCAGTTTATAGCCTTTCACTGCAGCTACGAGAGCCAGTCCCACGCCAGTATTTCCACTCGTAGGCTCAATGATAGTTGCCCCGGGCTTGATGAGCCCTTTGACTTCGGCATCCTCCACCATTGCCAACGCTATTCGGTCCTTGACACTACCCCCAGGGTTGAAATATTCCACTTTAGCAATCAGAGGGGTTGACAGATTCTTGTTTGATGAGAAATCTGCGAGTTCCACTAAAGGAGTTCCACCTATCAGGTCGGTCAGTTTTTTATAAATCTTTGACATAATACTATTTCGTTTTTAATGAATTATTAATATTTGTTTGTTTAATAAATCCTTTGTCCTATTAATGTGCATAGTCGATTAATGTTTGTCCGATTGAATACTCAGCCACAACAGACAAAACCAGAGATAAAACCCGCACACCCTTTTAAGGAAGTGTATGAATTATCAGATTCAAATTTACGAATAGTTTTTGTAATTGTATGCATTATTATATCAAATTTTATCAAGTGCCTGCGACAAATCATCAATGATATCGTCGATATGTTCGGTTCCTATGCTCAGACGTACAGTAGCCGGTGTGATGTTCTGCTGCTCAAGTTCTTCAGGCGAGAGTTGTGAATGTGTGGTGGTGTAAGGATGTATGACGAGGCTCTTCACATCGCCCACATTAGCGAGAAGCGAGAATATCCGGAGTGCGTCGATAAATTCCCATGCTTCCTTTTCACCGCCCTTCACTTCGAAGGTGAAGATAGAAGCCGCCCCGTCAGGATAGTATTTAGTGTAAAGCTGATGGTCGGGATGAGATTCCACAGCCGGATGGTTCACTTTCACCACCTTCGGATGATTGTTGAGGAATTCCACCACCTTCAGTGCGTTGAATACATGACGTTCGATTCTCAGGCTGAGCGTTTCCAGTCCCTGCAGTAGAATGAATGCGTTGAAAGGTGAAATTGCTGCACCAGTGTCACGCAGCAAGACGGCACGTATACGGGTTACGAAGGCAGCCGGTCCGGCCACATCTGCGAATACGGCACCGTGATAACTAGGATCGGGCTTGGCGAGAGTCGGGAACTTGTCGGGATTGGCTTTCCAGTTGAATGATCCACCGTCGACGATGACTCCACCGAGAGATGTGCCATGACCGCCTATGAACTTAGTGGCTGAATGCACCACGATGTCGGCTCCGTGCTCGATTGGTCGAACGACGAATGGTGTGCCGAAGGTGTTGTCGATTACAAGCGGAATGTTATGTTTATGAGCAACTGCCGCAATTGCATCGATGCCGGTGACACCCGAATTAGGATTGCCGAAAGTCTCTGCGAAGACCGCTTTGGTGTTGGGCTGTATGGCATTTTCCAATGCATCCAGGTCGTTGATTTTCACTATGGTGTTGGTGATTCCCTGTGCTGCGAGAGTGTGGGTAATAAGGTTGTAGGAACCACCGTATAGGTCGTCGGCAGCCACGATATGGTCGCCCGCCTGTGCCAGATTCTGCAGGGTATAGGTTATGGCGGCAGCACCACTTGCCACAGCCAAACCGGCAACACCGCCTTCAAGAGCAGCCACACGCTCTTCAAAAACGCCTTGAGTGGAATTTGTCAGACGACCATAGATGTTTCCGGCGTCGCGCAGTCCGAAGCGGTCGGCTGCATGCTGTGAGTTACGGAACACATAAGATGTGGTTTGATAGATAGGCACTGCCCTTGAATCGGTTGCCGGGTCGGGCTGTTCCTGACCTACATGCAACTGCAATGTTTCAAAATGAAGTTTCTTGCCCATAATAAGTTGAATGTTGAAAGTTGAAAGAATTTTTGTTTTCGGGTGCAAAGTTATGGAGAATAGATGTTTATTCCATGGATTAAAATGATATTTAGAATATTATTCTTAATTGTTTAGTTTTTTAAGGTAAAATATTTTGCAGATTGATGTAAATGCATTAATTTTGGGGAAAATTATTCTGAAGTGTATAGAAGTAGACGAGTTGACGAGTAGTTTGTAATTATTAATAAATAAAATAAAAATACGTCTTTAATGGTATAATTATGGGGCAATTAGACACAACCGACCTGAATATTCTGCGATCGTTGCAGGAAAATGCGAAACTGACCACCCGCGAGTTGGCAGAGAAGGTGAACTTGAGCAGCACACCTGTGTTCGAGCGCCTGAAACGACTGGAACGTGAAGGGTATATAAAGAAATACACCGCGATCCTTGACGCAGAGAAGCTGAACAGGGGTTTCATGGTGTTCTGCCATGTGAAACTCAAGAACATGAACCGGCAGATTGCCGATGACTTCGAACACAGGATACAGGAAATAGACGAAGTGACTGAATGCTACAACACATCGGGCAATTTCGACTTCACATTGAAAATTCATGTTGGCGACATGAATCAATACCGTGAATTCCTTTTCAACAAGCTCGGCAAGATTGAAAGTCTTGGAACATTGGAGAGCGTATTCGTCATGAAGGAGATCAAACACAGCTACAGCGTGAACGTGTAGTCAGGAATTTTAGGAATTTAAGGAATTGTTTTATTATTCTCAAAGAAAACAGAGAAAACAGAGAATTATCATGACAGTCAAAATTTTTATATCTGGGTTTAGTTTTAGAGGAAGCAGTTGGTTTTCAAAGAGTAGGATTGCGATGCGATTGGACATTTGCAACAAAAAACTCCCTATTTGCAACAAAGTGGTACAAGCTATTGGATGGTATTTAATAACTTTGCATCGTGAAAAAACATTAAAACTACAATAGCACTACAATGAAAACAATCAAAGCACTACCGTTATTCATCTGCATGCTTCTCTGCAGCATGAACATGAAAGCACAAAACGAAGAGAATCTACTTATCCATTATGATTTTCAGGATGTGACCGGCACAGCAGTAGCGGATGCATCGGGCAATAACGTGACCGCACGCCTGGTAAACAATGCAAAGGTACTTGACATGGGCACCTACCGCGTTCTGAGCCTGGGCAGCGAAAACGGCTACCTGAACATGACGACCCTTGCCGGCAAGGCATTGGCTTCGACCGACATCTTTTCCATATCCACTTATTATTTTGTTGAAGAAGACGCCACCCTCGACGGTGCCGGTTTTTTCCTCTGGTCCTTTTCAAATTCCACGGCAGTAGGAGGAGATACGGGGAAATACACAGCCTATCGTCTGAATGCGCAACGCGTGGCCACCTCTACAGGAGGCTATACTAACGAAGTTGGGATTGAGACCGGCACTCAGAGCACAAAGGGCGTGTGGAAACACGTTGCATATGTTCAAGACGGCAGCAATGCGAGTCTTTATATCGACGGGGTGCTGATTGGTTCTGTAGACAACATGCCAAAGAACAGCACGAACTTCGGCAGCAGTTCTGTAAACTACAACTGGCTTGGCCGTGCGCCATTCACCAACGACAGTTATCTTCAGAAGACGATGATAGCCGACTTCCGCCTGTATTCCAAAGCATTGACATTAAACGACGTGAGCCAATTGGCAAGTAAGACCAAAGACCTCACATATCAATATGAACATGGCAGCGCAGGTGATAAGACTGCACTTTTAGCAGCGATAGCCGAAGCGGAAGCATTCCTTTCCGGTGCGTCAGCCGAAGAATATATGATAGGTGCAGTTGAAGATTTCATCGACCAACTGGAACTTGCCAAGCAATGCGTTGCCACCGAGATGGTATCTCAAGCCTATATCGACAGCCGTCTGAAATCGCTCACCACTGCAAAAGCCAACATGATGGCTTATAAGGGTATGTCGTTCAATATCGTCAACCTGACCGACGCCTATGACACAGAACGAGGCTTCCGCCATCCCGGCGGTCTTCATACCGATGCCGACTTCGAGCGCATCAAAGCCCAACTGGCAGCAGGCGATGCAAAGGTGACAGAAGCCTGGAACCTGTTGCTTTCTTCAGAATATGCCCGTGCCGACATAGCCACCTGGCCAACCGAGACCGTATGGCGCAGCGGCAGTGGGGACAACTACCTGAATGCAGCCCGTGGTGCACACATGGCATATCAGAATGCGTTACGGTGGAAGATAGCCGGTACGAAAGCGAATGCCGATGCTACGGTAAGAATCCTGATGCAATGGGTTGACGTATGTAAGTATGTAAGTGGCAACACCAACCTGTCGCTTGCCAGCGGACTTTACGGATACGAATTCGCCCAGGCAGCCGAATTGGTGCGCGACTATAGCGGATGGAAGCGCGAAGACTTCAAGCGTTTCCAGGAATGGATTAAGCGTGTGTGGTATCCAGCCTGCATCGATTTCCTCCGCCGTCGTCATGAGACATGGCGCAACGACGCCAACGCCCGTACTGCCGGCGGCCAGCGTCCGGGTCACTACTGGAGCAACTGGGGCTTGTGCAACGCACTGGCAGTGATGAGTTTCGGCATTCTTTGTGATGACGTTCACATGTATAATCAGGGTTTGTCATATTATAAATACGATCAGGTAGGCAACTGGGTGGACGTGACCAGCGGCCAGGTGAACAACATCGGTCTGACCGAATACCTGGGCAACCTCGTGCCTGCATGGCGTGACGATGCCCGCGGCCCTTACGGCAAGCTTGGTCAGATGCAAGAGAGCGGGCGTGACCAGGGTCACGCCACGATGGCTCTCGGACTGGCAGTGGACATCTGCCAAGTGGCATGGAACCAGGGCGACGACCTCTTCAGCTATATGGACAACCGCCTTGCAGCCGGCATAGAAGGGCTTGCAGCCTACAACTACGGCAATGTGGAAGACGGTCCATGGACGAACTACGGATATGCCGACTGCCGCACTGCATGGCATAACGCATGGGTTCAGACCGGTCATAACGGCGGCAGCCGTGGTCAGATCCGTCCATACTGGGCACGCGTGATTGGCCATTACGAAGGCGTGAAAGGCGTGAAGATGCGCTACAGCGAGATAGCCCTCAACAACATGGGCATCGACGGCGGCGGTTGGGGCGGCAGCTCCGGTCCTTACGACCACCTTGGCTGGAGCGTGCTTACATGTACGCAGAACGGCATGGCAACAGATGAAACCAAACCGACACTGCTCACTCCGAAGATGACCGTCAACGGGAAAGTGATTTACCATAACGAATTGGGCGGCCTTCAGAATAATTATGACGTGAACACCAACACCGGAGTGGTTACCGGCACCATCATCACCCTTTCCCCACAGCTGCCATCCGGCGCTACCGATACCGGCAACTGGAAATGGAATACGGGCGAGACAAGCAAAGACATCACCATATCAGCCAACAAGAGCTATGTATACCGTGCCACCTACACAAACGAGCACGGAGTGGAAAGCGAACAGGTGTTCAGCATCTACGTGCAGGGCGACTGCAGTCCGTTCGGCATGACTCCATGGGCGCAGGTAGGCGGACAGAATGTTGAAGACCTCCAGAACATTGAGGTGTTCTACGGCGAGGACGTGGTACTCGGCATCAATGGTGAAGGCAATTACGGTGCATATCTATGGGACAACGGCACCACGTTGAACACCCGCACGCTCCGCGTGATCCGTGACCGTGAGGTTAGCGGTGCCTACATCACCCAGGGCGGCCGTCAGCAGACTGCCACTTTCAAAATCAAGGTGATTACAGTGAAGCCACGTATCATTCTGAATGGAGTGGAATACGAGGACACTCTGACAATGGTTGTGAAGCGTGGCGACAACGTCTCGCTTTCGCCAAAGGTTGCCGCCAGTTTCTCCGACGCCCGCTACAGCTGGAGCAACGGCAGCGAAGAGTCAAGTCTGAATTTCAACGACATTCAGGAAAGTCAAGACCTTACTCTCACCTTCACATCGCTTGAAGGCACTTTCCGTCAGACATATAAGATTTACGTAGTTGACGAAGAGAGCGGTTTTGATCTTGCCGAAGGCAAATACGTGCTCGTAAACGTTGAAGACGGGAGTGTGATGACTTGCGAGGAAGGCAGTCTGACATTTAAAGACGCTCAATACGACTCGAAAGGCAATTATGCCGGCAATCAGATAATCACCGTTAAGAAAGCCACCACCGCCGCACCGTTCAAATACACCTTCCAATTTGAATCAGAAGGCAAATATATCGCCACTTCAGGCAAGCCAGGCACCACAGGGGGCAAGTTCACGCTCTTCAATGCTTTAGGCACCGAATTCTGCGTGGGTCAGAGTGCATCAAAACGCTACTGGAGCATCAACGAAGACAACACTTTCAACACATTAACTGACAAAGAGATAATAGGATTCCCGTTCAGATTTGTTCCAGTCAGCGAATCCATAACCGACATCAATGACATTCAGTCGGGCATTGACTCAGAAGCAGAATGGTATACACTCAGCGGCATCCGCCTGGAAGGCAGACCTTCAGTTAGCGGTATCTATATCCGTAACGGCAAGAAGGTGGCAATCAGATAATTAATCTATAATTCCAACAATAAGACAAATAAAACAAGGACAATAGAATAATAAGGCAAAAAGATAGTTAGTTAGTTTTTATTTAATCAGAAAGGGCTGATATGTTGTGATACCATGTCAGCCCTTGCCCTTTTCATTCCCCAAACGGGTTATTCCACAACAAGCAGGAAAGCCTGTATTATATTAGAGGTTTTATCCAAAATCTGTATATATGTTGTGCCCGACTGGATTCCGTAGAGTTTTCCGTCCTCCACTTTCGCTGTGACCCCGTCGGCAAACACCACCTGTCTGTCGTCACCCAAATCCATTGGCTCCCCTCCCGCTTTCAGTCGGAATGTTTCGGTCTGAAGTCGGTAGTAGACATAAGGCCCTGTCTGGGTCATCACCTCCAATGCATTTTCCGTGAGACTCGTGACAAACCATCTGAACATGCGCATATACCCATATCCGTTGGAACGCAGATTCAGCTGTATGCCACTGTTCACATAGGTTCCGTAGGTTGTAGTGTTGAACCCGTAGTCGAAGTAGCAGTCATCCCCTATGTAGGTATGGTCATCGTTGAAAGTGATTACCTCATAATAGCCTGCCTCCAGCTTACCCCACATCCATGTACCCAGTAAAGAGGCAGGAGAATCAGGATTATCAGTTACCTCAGTAAATGTGATGTCGCTCACTCTGTCGACCCTTACATCCTGCACAGTGCCATCGGTATAGGTAATGCGCATTGTGTTTTGCGACCATAGACCGCTACACGCCAAGCTGAGGGTTAAGGCAACAGTTATATTTTTTAATGCATTCCGGTTCATGGCAGTTAAAATTACCGTAGTATCACCTCATAAGGATATTCCGTCTCCTTATCATTGTCCTCTCCATGCCTGTGCCATGTGAACGGCTCATATTTTTCTGTAGGGCATCCCACGACCACGAGGAACGCGCGTCTGGTGTTTTTCCCAGGCTTGAATTTAAACTTCTTGTGCACATCCTTATATACAGGCAGATATGTAGGGTTCTTGTCGTCATCCACGAGCACAATTCCGTATCTATAACCAATATTATTCCCTTCAACACCCTTGAATTCAACGGTTTGCTTCTTTCCGCTCATCGGTAGTTCGATGATGTTGAAGCCATAAGTGCCAGGCTGCTTTCCTTCAATCGGACGCACAATGGTATAATCCGTTTTTCCGTTCTCCTTAGTAATCGTCAGTTTTTCCGCTTTCGTCAGCAGTTCACAAGCAAATTTCTTGTGAGTATCCTTCACCCGCGGAAAATCGAATGTAAGGAGCCTTGAATAACAGTCGTACATCTCATCTGCCATCTGATCGAGACTGATATTGAACACCCTCATATATGTCTGCGCCGGGTCTTCACCCCGCTTTCCGGCTCTGAACAAGTCGCCCATGACTGTGAGTCCATGCTTATAGCTCCAATATTCAAGCACATATGGAGAATGGTAGATATTCTCTCCATCAAGGAATCTCTTGTTGAAATGTTCGATAAATCCTTTCCAATGGTAATTCTCATCCGTCACCCAATTAGGGTTCACATTCCAAAGCATCCATTGAGAAGTCATCTCGAATATTCCTCCCCCGCCCCATGCTTCACCAGTTCCATCGGCCATAACCTGTGACTGGAAGGAATGTCCGAGTTCGTGAGCTATGCAATTCAGCGTCTTGTCCTTCACACGGTTAGGAGCAATCCAGAGCGCCCCGATTTCTCCGTCGTAGTCGCCACCATATGCAGTGCCCTCCAATGAATAGTTGAGCATCACCATCATGCGGTATTTCTCGGATTTGGATCCCGGGAGCACAAATTTCAGTTTGTCTCTATAGAAAGTGTAGAAGTATTCCAATTTTTCGAGCAGGTTGTTGAGATCAACCGTCATGTCGTGTCCCTCGAGGGCCGGAGGGTTTGAAAGGTCGTGTCCGAATCCTTTCTGCCAGAACACCACGATATTGTCAGTATAAGCCATGCGATAATAGCTCCACTCCGACTCGTCGTTGGTGAAATCATTATCTTTAAGGTCGTTAGGGATGTATATAGACTTCCCTTCAGGCAAATTATAACTTTGCGCACAGATATTGCCAACGACAATCAAGGCAAAGGCAAGTAAAAAGAAAACACGCTTCATAGTTTTATATAATTTAGTTGACAAGTGAACAGTAATTCGTTTCAATTAAGCCCGATTAGAGCTTTAGGTTTTATGTTGAAATAGTATTTCTGTTGAACAGAATTTCAATTAAGTCCGATTAATACGTTAGGTTTAATGTTGAAAATATATTTCTGCTTGACTGATTATCTTCAAGTCAGTGAGGTGTCATGATTTTGAAAGTCTGTATGGTTAGTTTTTTATCGTGGTCCACAACCACGGCTGACGGTTCGAGAGGGAGGTCGAAATGTGCCGTTTCGTTTGTTGTGAAATCCTCAACCGACAACATATTCTGCTTGTTGTTTCCATCAGCTCCCACAAAAGTGGTGTCGGTGGGCATACCGGTAAACACCACAGAGTCGTTGACCGCCACACTGACAGAATCGGTGAATCCGGCATCAAACCGTATGCTATAGAGATTCGGTATCTTCTTATCTTTCTCGCGCACATTCTGAAAGGAATAGTACAGCATTCCGAACACGCATCCGAGCAGTATGATTGCAAATACCGCTGATGCCATTGTCATTTTCCTGTTGAAACGAGTTGCTCTGTTAGACATTGTTTTGTTGACGGGCTATTCTTTACAATAAAAATACAGTTAATTACCGGAAAAATCCAATATCAATAAAAACGAACCCGGATTACAATCCGAGGAGTTTATGGCTAATTACGGGGAAACACAATCCGAGGAGTTTATGGTGTGAGTATTTTCCGGTATTCATCCTGGTTGCTCAGTATTTCGGATGCTTTGGTGAGGTCGTCGTCGTTCTTCAGACTCTGAATGATTTGCCCCGACTGATAATAATATCGCTTGACGATTTCAATTGCCATCACATCCTTTATTTCCTTTTCAAAGCGGTCCATCTCCTTTTCGAGGTTATGTGTGAGTTTTTGTTCGAGAGCCTTGAATTCCTCTTCAGCATCTTCATAATAGCCTTCAAACTGTGCGGTTTTCTTCAGTGCCTCCAGTTGTTTTTCCGACATACGGTCGTATTTGAATCCTTTTTCTACCGCCATTTTCTTCATCTGCTCGAAATCCTCATGAGTGATTTCGAAATTCTCGATATCTGCCACTGTAGGGTGTGATTTCACGTATTCGGTTCCCCAGTCAGTCAGTACATCGTCGATAGATAGATAGTAGACTATATTAGGCATGGTATCATGTTTGACTTCCACATCGGGTTTTATGCCATTGCCGTCGAGCACTTTTCTTCCCGCTTTTGTATAAAAGACAGTAGCGAGGCTGTCGGGTACCCTGCCCTCATTGCCCTCTTCACGTTTTTTCCTGTAATCGATTGCCTGTATGCATCTTCCGCTCACAATATAGTATTTGGCAGTGGTGAGTTTTAGTGCGCCATTATAAGGCAGTTCTCTCTGCGACTGCACGAGCCCTTTCCCGTAGGTTCTTACACCCAGTATCACCGCACGGTCGAGGTCTTGGAGCGAGCCGGCAAGGATTTCGGAAGCAGAAGCCGAATTATGGTTCACAAGCACGCAAAGCGGAATGTTGATGTCGAGAGGTTCGTGTCTGGTCTGGTAGACAGAATTCTGCGCTCTGCCCTTGCCTTTAGTCTCTACGATGGTGATTCCTTTCGGCACGAAGAGGTTCACGATTTCCACCGCTTCCGAGAGGAGTCCGCCTCCGTTTCCCCTCAAGTCGATGATAATGCTTTCCGCACCCCGTTCCTTGAGTGAAATAACGGCATTCCTCACTTCCGCCGAGCAGTTTTCTGTGAATTGTGAGAGGTTGATATATCCGATTTTAGAAGGGTCCACCCCCTCTTTCACGTTTTGAGGTCCGAGAATTCCATAATAAGGTATAGCTGGAGTCTTGATTTTCTGCCGAGTGATTTTGAATTCGCGTGTCTGCTGCTCACCCGGTCGCCTAACCTGCAAGAGGAATGTGGTGCCCGGTTCGCCCCTGAGCATATCGCTCACTTGGCTTACGGTCTTACCCTTCAAGTCGGTGTTGTCGATTTTCAGCAGCACATCTCCCACCTTCAGCCCCACTTCAGCCGCAGGCATTCCTTCATATGGTTCAGCGATTATGACTGTGGAATCCTTACGCATCCTGATCACACTTCCAATTCCCCCATACTTTCCGGTAGAGATCATCCTCAGGTCTTCAATGTCTTCCTCAGGATAATATTCGGTATAGGGGTCAAGCGAATTAAGCATATAGTCGATTGCGTTCGTGATAATTTCGTCGGCTTCGAGAGAGTCCACATAAAAGACATCGAGGTCGCGATATATAGCATTGAAAATCTCAAGGTTCTTCGCCACCTGGAACCCGTGGTCAATCTGTTTCTTCGGCTTCTGCGCCAACAACGGCAATGTCATAATAAGCGCAGTGGTCATCAAGGCGATTCTTTTCATATATCAAAATAATTTACTTTTGGTCTGCAGTATTTTCGTTTGTTATAAGAATCAGTTCTTTTTTCTCAGGATGTTCTCTTCAAAAGTCTGTTGCTTTTCAGCCACCTTATAATAATCGACAAAAGTAGTCAATAAATTTCATACTACAAAATTTTAAGGCTTCAAAACCATTACCGACAGTGTATGTAAGTTGCTGAAAAGGATGTAATTTGGTAATTAACAAAAAAATGCGTACCTTTGCAGCCGATTTCAAATATTAATTTTCCAGGTAAAACAGATTATGAAAAAATCGTCAGGTATATTCGCATTCATTGCGTCTATTATATTCCTATGTTCCAGTAGTTTAAATGCACAGGATTTCATTTCCTCCGACAGTATTTCGGCAGTGACCGACACAGTCTTGTCAGACTCCATCAAAACTCCTGCATGCATAGAATATTATCCAAGTGTTGACTATGCCGACCCCAGTTCATGGGAATACCGTCTTCGTGACCGTCTTCGCGCTTTGGCAAGAGAGTCGAAACGAGGCAGATTCTCCACCGGCATTTGCGTGTATGACCTGACGGGCGACTCGGTCCTCTTCATGTTCAACGGCCAGACTCGTCTGCGTCCGGCATCCAACCAGAAACTTCTCACGTCCATATCCACACTCGACCTTCTGGGAGTGAATGCAGAATTCACCACGAGCGTATATATCGACGGTCATATAAGCACCGACCAGGTGATGAAGATAAAGGAGCGCAAGTATGTGGAAGACCGTTTCAGCGAGACGTTGGGATATGACGTGCCGACAGAATTCACAGTATACGACACCACATATGTTTATCGCAGGGTACTTCACGGAAACATTTACATAAAGGGTACATTTGACCCTATGTTCAGCACCGACGACCTTCACGACATGGCAAAAGCGATAGGCAAGATTGACTTCGAGGAGCTTGACGGCGAGCTGATAGGCGACATCAGCATGAAGGACTCTCTCATCTTCGGAAAGGGCTGGTGTTGGGACGACATGCCATCGTCGTTTGTACCATGGCTTTCGCCTCTGCTTTTCAACGAAGGTATCAGCCTTCGTCCTCGCAGCGAGAACTACATGAAGCACCCCGACCGCTATTTCCTTGAGAATCTGCTATCCGACATCCGCGACCGTGGCAAGGAGATCCCTGAGCGCTGCGTCCGCCTGAGTTTCGAGCCGACGAATGCCGAACAAGGGAAGTTGATATACCAGAAGAGTCACACTGTTGGCGATGTGCTGACGCGTATGATGAAGAAGAGCAACAACCAGTTTGCCGAAGCCATGTTCTATCTTCTTGGCTACGACAACGGCACCTTAGACCATCCAACCACAGCCGACGATTGTGCCGCTCAGATTATGAAGGTGATGGAGAAAGCCGGTTGCAACAACATAGAAGAAACCGCGATTGCCGACGGCAGCGGTTTGTCGCTCTACAACTACGTGACACCGGAGAACGAGGTGATGCTTCTTCGCTATGCTTACCAGAACAAGGAGATATTCGAGCCGCTTTACAACTCACTTCCTATAGCAGGAGTTGACGGCACACTCTCCGGCCGGATGAAAAGCGGCAAGGCCTACAAGAATGTCCATGCAAAAACCGGCACAGTGAGGGGTGTATCCACACTTGCCGGCTATGTGCGTGCATCAAATGGCAATATGCTTGCCTTTTCGATTATGAACAACGGCGTTTCCTCTTCCGGAGTAGGCAGAGCCTATCAGGACAAGGTGTGCCAGGAATTGGCAAAATAATTCGGCTTACTCGAAATTATATTTGTAATCCCCGTCCTCAGTGGCATAGAACCAATAGTTGTCGGAGAATTTCACTCTATAATAGTCAAATTGAGGTTCTTCTAGCTCGTCAATAAGGTTTTGCGGGATATCCCCTCTTGAAGCATACCATTGTTCGAATACTGCCAGAATGCCGTTTTCTCCTATAGTGACAGTCCAAAGGTCTCCACGTTCCTGAGAAACTTCTTTAAGCCAGTCGGTCACTTCAGCGGAATAGGTTTTCACCCTTTGTTTTGAGACGATAGCCCATTGTCCCTTATCGTTGAAAGAGATGGACCTTACATAGAAATTGTTTTCATGGAATTCCAGTATAGCCTGTTTCAGTCCCTCCGGAATTCCAGCCGACCATGCAGCATCGTTTGTATCATACAGAATAACCCACAGTCCGTTCTCAGTTACCGTGACATCATCGATATAATTCTCATTTTCGCGCAACTCCTCCAGTTTCTTCATCAGGTCCTCCGGAATGTTTTGTGCCACGAAATTATAACTTCCCTCAATGGCGAAGCAACCTTTATTGCGTGTGAGCACCACATTTCTGCATGACTCCCAGTCATCGATAGCAGTCTTGATTGCTTGACGGTCGACGTTTCCCTGTGCAAAAGTTGCCATAGCAGCGCACCCCATGATAAGTGTGAGCGCAAATTTTCTTAGTGAAAAGGTTTTCATAATCTATATCCTTAGATTTAAATGTTACACATATATTTACTTGCCTACAAATTTAAGGATTATTTTTTATAAAAGCACAAATATATGTGATTATTTATTTAGAATTTTCAGATTATATTGTTATTATGTTATATCTTTATGCCGAAAGTTGTAGAAGGATGTTTCTGTACTTGAGCAGGTATTTGTTTTAAAATGATTATAACACGAAACAGGGGCGACTTCTGCCGTCCCTGTTTCGTTATATAGATTATAGCTTATCTTACATGCTGTAGTGGTAGTCACCGTCTTCAGTAGCGAAGAACCAGGAAGAGCCGGCGAATTTCACACGATAATAGTCGAGGTCGGTTTCACGCAAAGCGTTGATGAGGTCTTCAGGGATTTCACCTCTCTTGGCATATCCGTTCTCATATACAGCGAAAATGCCATCTTCTCCAACAGTAACAGTCCAGAGGGCACCGTGCTGGTTAATGTATCCTTTAAGCCAGTTAGTGAGTTCAGTAGATGAAGTCTTTATATACTCCTTAGATACGATAGCCCATTCACCCTTGTCGTTGCAGGATATTGACCTTACATAATAGTCGTTGTTGTGGAATTCGAGAATAGCGTCTCTGAGTCCTGTAGGAATGCCATCTGACCAAGCAGCATCGTTTGTACCATAGAGGATTACCCAGAGCCCATTCTCAGTAAGGGTAACATCATCGATATAGTTATCGTTTTCGTAGAGTTCCTTCAGTTTGTCGAGCATCTTGTTAGGCACGTAATTTGCCGCATAGTCATGGCGGTTAGCAAGAGCAACATCTCCGAGTGTGCGGGTGATAGCCACGTTTCTGCAAGACCCCCAGTTCTTGATGGAGTTCTTGATGTAGTTTCTGTCAGTAGGAGCCTGAGCAAACGCTCCTAAAGTCACGAGGCTTACAAAGAGAGCAAGCACAAAACTTCTTTTTCCGAATGTTTTCATAATAATAAATAGTTTAAATTAATAATAGTTTAATAATTCTTATTTTTTTTTGAGTGTATATCTTGTGATGACACAATCTTAAAAAGTTTAATTCGACTTCAATATTTTCTTGCCACCTACAACATAAATGCCTTCTGGCAGACCTTCGAGAGATGTTGTTCCACGTCGAACAATTTGTCCGGTAATCGAATAAACGTTATTATCCTCTTGTTGTTGATTGTCATCGTTTTCAATGACGTCGATAGCAGTTGGGTAAGAATTGTTGTTGGCCTGTCCGTAGACGTTTGTCTGATAGAATTTCACCCTGTATGGCCATTGTTCCACATCGCTTTCTTCGCTCCAACTGAGCCAGTCGCGGGTCCAATAGGATGTAGGCGCACCACTGACAACGAGCCAGAGGTAAGCGGTGTTTGCCGGGCACTGGAATGCGATGGTGTGGTCGGGGTCGCTGTATGTTGCGCGTGTTATGTCGCTGTAGACACGACTTCCGTCTCTCAGATAAGCCACGAATCCGATACGCCATCCAGCTTTGCTGGTGTTGTAGTAGTTATATCTATAGTCACCAGCCTTACCTTCAAACTCCACGTAAACAGTTTTTGCAGCAGTAGAAGCATTAAGGCGAATTGCATTGTTACCGAAGTTTTCGATACAATTAGCTGCAGTAGGCCACCAGAATGCTTCAATGTCCTTAGTCAGTTGCGTTTGGTCGCGGAATCCTATACGACTTGCGCCGTAAGAGCGAATTGGATCGAGGTCGAATGTAGTCATACGTGCTCCATACTCCCACATTTCATCTCCCAACTGTGCCAGTTTGTCTGCATCGGTTCCTTCCATTGCGATTCTCATGTATGTCTGGAAAGGGTCTTCCGGATAACGAGATTCATTCCAAAGTCGTCCTATGAATTTTAAGTCGCCTTGCTTATGACAGATATAGTCCTGTATGAAGTAATTGTTGTATCTGAGGTCCACGCATAGCGGGTGACGATGCAGACCGTTGATTGTTCCTCCAAACCAGTCGTTGCCCTGGTTGGAATCCCATACGAACTGCATTTTTGGATAGAACTTGTATGCCTGCCACTGTGCACACATCTCCCAGAATACATTGAGTGTGGAGTTGCCCCAATTGTACATCCATCCGTTCCAGTCGCCATTGTCACAATGTGTCTGATATTGGAAGCAGTGTCCGATTTCGTGTGCCACGGTCTGTCCGCTTCTCGAAGTGTGTGCTCCGTTAGAAAGTGTGAGCATACCTATCTGATTGTCGATTCCACTTCCCTCTGCTTTCCATGTAGTGGATGATTCCAGACGAATGATCATCTTATAGGTGTCGGTTTTCGACTTTCCCTTGTTGATAGTCAAAAATCCGAGGTCGTTGGCATAGAACTCGAATATTTTGTCAGCATTTTCGAGTATTGTAGGCACCACGGATGGCACTTCCGTTCCATATCCTTCTTCCCAGAATAGAATCCAGTGTTTCGACTGGTAACTTCTTTCATAACTCCAATGGTTGTTAGGATTCTGAAGTTGCGAATCGGACCCGCATGCATTTGCGCTGCAGTAAATTTGCTTGTCCACCAGTTTGATTCGATTGTTCAACATGGATATAGCAGAATTGATTCTTGCGTCTGTCAGAGAGTAGTCGTTCAGCCTTTCCTTAGCCGTTTCTATTGCCGTTTTGAGGCTGTTGACTTTTGAAGTCTTGCCAGGTTCATCTTCCCACCATCCCACAACTTTCTCAGCATAATCGATGCGGTCTTGGAGTTTGGCGTAGAGTTCCAATGAGGCCTCGGCTGCATCAATTGAGCTTTGCAGTTGGTCGATGGCATCAGCGAGAAGGGACGTTTCATAATTCTCGTTGCCAAGCAACTCATTGCCATTGGCTATCGCGGCTTCAAGAGCGGTTGCCACTTTGGTCTGTATGCCCTTGGAGAGATAAGTTTGTCCTTCCTGTATGAGAAGTGTCAGATTATTCACGTAATCCTCTACCGTCACCTCTCCAACGTAGGAGATAGTGAAATAGTCCACGCAGAGGTAATTACCCGTAGGGTTCTCTGCCTTAAGACCGATTTCCACATTTGAACCGTCTTTGAGCACTGAGAAGTTCACAGTATACTGTTTCATGGCATTGACAGTAGTCTGTGCGTTGCCTGCAAAGAGATAGGCACCCTTCTGCACAGAGCCGGTGTTGGTGGTGCTGCCTTCGCCACTCTGCTGGATATGGAGGGCATAAGCCTTCAGTTGATATTTCCCGCTTGGCACATTCGAAAGAGTCTGCACAACGGAGGCATTTGATAGTTGCGTGCCACGGTTTACCCATGACTCGAGGTAGTAGGTGCCTTGCTTTCTTGAGAAGACGCTATTGCTTTGAGTTCCCATGTTCTGCACAGTCCATCCGTTGGTTCCGTTTTCGAAACTCGGATTCACTACAATGTTGCTGACTGATGCACTTTTGAATGCTGCATTGAGTGAAGAATATGCGTCTTTAAGTTCTTGCAGTGATACACCGTCATTATCTACAAGATTTTCAGCCGCTTCAATAGCGTTGTTCAAATCCGTAGTGGATGTGGTAGAAATATTCTCAGCCTTTTCAATCAGCTTTGCGAGTGCAGTTTTATAGTCGGCTAAATCGGCATCGCCCAAATATGTAAGCACGAAATTGTCGATGGCGAAATAGTTGCCGGTTGCACTGATTGACTTAGCTCCTAAATCTATTGAGTTTTGCGTTCCGATAATTGCGAAATCCACGGTATAAGTGTCGGAAGCCGTCACTTCGGTGGTATATTCACCGGCATAAATATATGCTCCGGTTTGCGGATTTCCGTCTATATTGACATCGCTGCCCACTTCCGCCTGCTGCACATGGCAAGCATTTGCGGTGAGTCGGTATTTTCCTTCCTTCAAGCCCTTAACCGTTTGATACACATTGGCATTGTCGATTTTCGACCCACGCGATTTAAACGACTGCATATAGTAGTCGCCCACCTTCTTTGTGAAATTAGCGTTGCTCTGGCGTGTCATCTTGGTGACACTCCATCCATCGGTTCCATCTTCGAAACTTGGGTTTGTCAATTCCACATTTGTCTGCGCCTTAAGTGCCGACACCATCAATGTCAAGAGCAGAAGTAGAGACTTTTTCATTGTTTCTTGTTGGTTTAGTGTTAGTTTTTTAGTTGGTTATATGATTTAAGAATTATCCGGGACTCAAACTTTCTGAAATAATAATCTCGGGTATTATCTTGTTATTTGGGACAAATTTAATATAAATTAACTTATAAAAAAAATAATCAAGAGTTTTTTTACAATAATACTACAATTTAAGGAATATTTTCTTTTTATAGAGGAGATAGCCCACGCAATAATTCAATAAGAGGAAAACCAACGCATAGACGATGGAAGCTGTCTGCTGATGTGGCACCAGGAATTTTATAGGATCGAACACAGCCTCGTTGGCACCCGTTCGCTTGAAGACAACCGACAATATTTCGCTGAAAGCATAAATGGCGATGGGGTTGATTCCGAATACATGGAAAAACGTGTACCAGCACTGCGTTTTCCGCATATCAAGTGTGTAGATGAGTATTCCGAAAGCTGCCGCTGCCAGTCCGCAAGTGAGCAACACATAGCTCGGGCTCCATATCCTCTTGTTAGGCGGCATGAGGAAGGCGAGCAGATATCCCACGATGATGAGAACTGCCGCAATGAGTAGTGTATAGAACGCCTTATGTCCGACGGTGTCAGCCTTTTTTATTCTCATCCCCACGTAGAATCCAATAATCACGTGTGCCACTGCCGGCAGCGTGGAGAGGAGTCCTTCGGGATCGACCGGACTTTTCCGATAGAGGTGATCCTGTCCGAAAATGGCATTATCCACTCTCGCCACGATGTTTGAAGCGTCTTCAGCATATCCGTTGCCGAGCAGGAGTGTGGCTGCATATACCACCAGTATTCCAATCGCTATATGCAGAATCCACTTATGACTGACGTTCAAGACTAACACAGACAGAATGAAGTAGCAAATGGCAATCCTTTGCAGAACGCCCCAAATCCTGAGATGTTCGAAGCAAAGCATGTCGCCTTTTGTTGCAAGTTCGAACCAATTGAGCAACAGTCCGATAGCGAAAAGGGCAATGGCACGTCGGAGTATTTTCCTCATGAGGGATGGCGACGACTTAAACTGCGACTTAGCCAATGAGAAATAGGTTGACACCCCCATGATGAAGAGGAAAAACGGGAATACGAGGTCGCACGGTGTCAGTCCGTTCCATTTGGAATGACAGAGAGGGGCGAATGAGTCACCAAACCCGTTGTTGACAACTATCATTGCCGCAACTGTGATACCCCGGAGTATGTCGAGAGAAAGGAGTCGCATAGAAATCAGATGTTGTTTATAAGTTCCATAGCCTTGGCAGCCATATCCACCGGATTACCTTCTGGTTGCTCGGAATAACGTTGATGGTCGAGCGTCCACGGTTCTTCCAGAGCATAGAAATCGAGGCTTATCTCTTGAGGTTTCGCCATCTGCATAAGTTCGTCAGCAGTCTTGTTGCTGTTGTGTCCTTCGCCAACCAGTTCTAGATCGGGTTTTGAAGCCTTTTCCATATCTTCTTCGAGCAGTTTGAAATAAGCCATCCACCGCATTTTATAGAAATCCTTCAAGATGCCCTGCCACTCCTTATGGGCATAATCCCTGAGTTTTCCGATATCGGCATTATAGCGAAGTCCCCAGGTGGTGATCTGCACCCTGGCATTCCATTCAAGCCAGTTCTTCTCCTCCTCGGTGGAGCCGCATCGTCTTGCAGTCTCAGTCCAGTGTCCCAACCGGAATTCAGTCCTTGTTCCGAGGAGTTGGTCCTGCATGTCAATCATCTGCATGAATCGTTCCGAATCCCTCTTAAACTGGTTTCTGGCAAATGCCTTATAGTCGGCAATCACTCTGTGATAGAGGATTCTTGCCTGATCTGCCACAGCTTGGCGGGTGATGTCCACAAGGTCGTATTCGAAATTATTGTTGCCACGGTATTTTTCAGCCACGCTGTTCATCAGCTGTGCCGCACGCCGGGTGTCCTCCGGGTCGTAGTAGTTCTTCATCTTCGACCAGCTTGAAGCCTGGAAAGCGTTGATTGAAGGCCGTGCGCAGAAGATGCTCTCATGCGGTCCCTGCTGGTTGTTTCCCACGGGGCAGTTATAGATGGTGGATGCCAGTGTAAGCCATGCTTGTCGGAGTACCAGGTCGTCGCTGCCATATCTGGCTTTCACATAGCCACTCACCCATTCTTCCTTAGTAAACTTGTCGGGTCGCCAAGGAAGTTCGCTCATCAACTCGAACATCACGGGATTGTTTTCCGATCCTTCCATCGTGAATCCGATGCCTTTTATGTGTGCAGCAAGAGGGTTGGTTTTAGTCAGATAGAAATTTTCGATTAACTGGTCCATTCTCCCGTGCAGTCCGACGTTTGCCCCGAAATTCTGCAGCAGGCAGAAGAGCCACGGATGGTCGGCATAGCCGTTTTGACGTCGCCAAACCGACGGAGCTCCCCACATGGGCCGGCATTCGCTGAAGAGGTCGAGAATGAGCATGTCTTCTGGAGGTACGGCATCCATCACCTGTTTCCGCGGATTTTCCGTCCATCCCTGCACCACCCACACAGCCTCTGGGTTTGCCCTTTTCATAGCCTTAAGGATTTCCATCGCCGCCCCTCCATAGTCCACAGAGCTGTCATCATGGCTTTCATGAAAGGGGTCCATGGAATAGAAGTCAGCCTTGCCATATAGTCGCGTCAGTTCTTCATAATAAAGTCCTGCTATTTCCTGGAATCGAGGTTCGGTAGGCATGAGGTTCGCAGGCCGAATGAACCCGTTCCAAGGCTTTGTTGCTCCGATGTTAAGTCCGAGCCGACCTTTCGAGTCGACCGGTACCATGCCAGAATATCCAGGCAAAACCGGATGCATACCCAGTTGCTTCATCCTGGCGAGTATGTTCTTCTGCAGTTTTTCCTGCCGCTCATACCATGACCGGGTCAACGGTCCTCCCCATCCTTGCAGGTTGTTCATTTCCCACCAAGCGAGGAAAGCGGGCCCAGCAATGAACTGGTTTATGGCATCTTGAGTGTATCCCAGTTTGAGCAGCACATTTCGCCACACACATTCTGTGCCCACTATTGCAAGAGGCATATTGACCCCATGCAAAGCCATCCAATCGATTTCCTGCTGCCATCGCTCCCAGTCCCAGAATGCCATGGAATAGGAGAAAGTGCAGTAATTGAAATCATATCTGAGTTTGAGGTCGGTGTCGTGGCGTTCAGGAGTTTTCACTTCCGGTAGTTTGTCGGGCAAAGAAGGGTGCGGATTGTTCCATGTCACATGAATTCCGGCATGGTATTTGAGATACCAGTTGACTCCCACGGCAATGTTCACCCATGTGTTTCCGCTGACAGCCACCTTGTCGCCATCTTGACCGATTTCGAAGAAGTCGTTTTCAGATGGTTTCAGTTGAGTTCTGAACTTTTTGGACGCACCTTTGTCCATACGTTCGAGCAGGTCGTCCACAGGATTGGCTTTAGCCGTTAAAAAAGCAAACATGCAACACAGTATCAGATATGTGCGGTTCATTTTACTGTTGGATTTCATGGTTAACTGTAAACTTCATTTTGCAAAACTATATGCAAATGTAATATATTAAAACGAATGTTCAAAAGATTTTCAAGCATTTAATCTTATTACAGAGTTCATTGATTTGTTTTGTACATGCACAAAGCTTTATCGGTCTGCATAAAATCTTTCATATGCAAACGTCATTTTGCCTTGTCAGCATATTTTTATTAATGAAATATAAAAAAAGGATTATCTTTGCTTTTACGGAAGATTTTTCTTAACTTTGCAATTTGAAAGGAACCAATATTTTAACTTTTAAATAATTCAGATTTATGAAGATTGAAAAAATCGTTGCTCGTGAGATACTTGACTCTCGTGGCAATCCTACCGTTGAGGTAGATGTAGTATTGGAAAACGGTGTAATGGGACGTGCAGCAGTACCATCAGGCGCATCTACAGGTGAGAACGAAGCCCTCGAGCTTCGCGACGGCGACAAGAGCCGCTACCTTGGCAAGGGTGTGTTGAAGGCTGTTGACAATGTGAACAAGATCATCGCTCCAGCATTGAAGGGCGACTGTGTGTTCGACCAGCGCGCACTGGACTATAAGATGATTGCCCTTGACGGCACTCCAACCAAGAGCAAGCTCGGTGCAAACGCCATCCTGGGTGTATCGCTTGCAGCCGCAAAGGCAGCAGCCAACGCACTTTGCATGCCGCTCTACCGCTACATCGGCGGAACCAACACATACACTCTTCCTGTTCCGATGATGAACATCATCAACGGAGGTGCTCACTCCGACGCTCCAATCGCATTCCAGGAGTTCATGATTCGTCCGGTAGGTGCAAAGAGCATACGCGAAAGCGTGCGTATCGGTGCAGAGGTGTTCCACAATCTTGCAAAGCTTCTGAAGGCTCGCGGTCTGTCAACAGCCGTAGGTGATGAGGGAGGTTTCGCTCCTGCATTGGACGGTATTGAGGACGCTCTTCAGATTATCTGCGACGCCATCAAGGCAGCAGGTTATGAGCCGGGAAAAGACGTTAAGATTGCAATGGACTGTGCAGCATCAGAATTCGCTACTCAGGATGCCGACGGCAACTGGTGGTATGACTACAGCCAGCTGAAGAACGGCAAGAAGAAGGACCCTAACGGCAAGAAGCTCAGTGCCGACGAGCAGATAGCATATCTTGAGGAACTCATCACCAAGTTCCCTATCGACTCTATCGAGGACGGTCTCGACGAGAACGACTGGGACAACTGGGTTAAGCTGACCGCCAAGATAGGCGACCGTTGCCAGCTCGTGGGCGACGACCTGTTCGTAACAAACACCAAGTTCCTGCAGAAGGGAATCCAGATGGGTGCAGCCAACTCTATCCTAATCAAGGTTAACCAGATCGGTTCGCTCACAGAAACTCTCGAAGCAATCGAAATGGCTCACCGTCACGGCTACACATCAGTTACATCTCACCGTTCAGGCGAAACTGAAGACGCTACAATCGCTGACATCGCCGTTGCAACCAACTCAGGTCAGATCAAGACCGGTTCTATGTCGCGTACCGACCGTATGGCTAAGTACAACCAGCTCATCCGCATCGAGGAAGAACTCGGCGACGTAGCAAAATACGGTTACACAAAGCTGAAATAAGCTATAAAGCAACATAGCATAACAAAAAAAGGGGTGTGTCAAGATCGACATGCCCCCTTTTCTTTTACTCAATGTTTTTACTCTATGTTTTCCCGGAGATTTCAGATGTCATGTTGACTTTTCCGGAGTTTCCTTACGATTCTTTAGCCTCACAAAAAGGGAGTCTGGACTTGATAAGCATTTTTTACTTTAAGAAAACATAAATTAACGTGTATGGGTAGGTAAAATTCGTTTATTTTGCGTATCTTTGCAAAGATTTTCGAAAATCGTGTTTTTAGAATGAAAAAACTCCTGATTGAAACTTATGGCTGCCAAATGAATGTGGCGGACAGTGAAGTTATTGCCTCAATTCTGAAGATGTCAGGCTATGAGCCATGCGACACGCTTGACGATGCCGATGCCATATTGCTGAACACCTGTTCCGTTCGTCAGAATGCCGAGAACAAGATACTGAACCGTCTGGAGGTGTTGCACAACCTGCGTCAGAAGCGCAAGGGCAAGCCTTTGATTATAGGTGTAGTAGGCTGCATGGCAGAAAGGGTGAAATCGGATTTGATTGAGCACCATCACGCCGACCTTGTTGCAGGTCCCGACTCCTATCTGAGCCTTCCCGACCTTTTCGCCTCAGCTGAGCTTGGGGAGAAAGCGATAAATGTGGAGCTTTCAACCACCGAGACCTACAAGGACGTGCTTCCATCGCGTATCCACAGCAATCACGTGTCGGGATATGTGAGCATCATGCGCGGCTGCAACAATTTCTGCCACTACTGCATCGTGCCCTACACCCGTGGCCGCGAGCGCAGCCGTGATGTTGAGAGCATATTGTCGGAAGTTCGCGACCTCCATTCCAAAGGCTATAAGGAAGTGACCTTATTAGGTCAGAACGTGAACTCCTACAAATGCGGAGAGGTGGATTTTCCGGAACTGCTCCGCAGGGTAGCCGAATGCGTGCCTCAAATGCGCATCCGCTTCACCACATCGCATCCAAAGGACATGAGCGACGACACACTCCATGTGATGGCGTCATACAGCAACATATGCCACCACATCCACCTACCGGTTCAGAGCGGGAGCAACCGCATTTTGAAACTGATGAACCGCAAATACACTCGTGAATGGTATATGGACCGCATATCCGCCATTCGCCGCATTCTTCCCGACTGCGGTCTGACCACCGACATCTTCGTGGGCTATCATTCAGAGACAGAAGAAGACCACCAGGCTTCCCTCTCCCTGATGCGTGAATGTGGCTACGACTCGGCTTTCATGTTCAAATACTCCGAGCGTCCCGGCACTTACGCATCCAAGCATCTGCCCGATGATGTTCCAGAAGAGGTGAAGCTCCGCCGTCTGAACGAGCTTATCGCCCTTCAGAACGAGTTGAGCGCCGAGAGCTACCGCAATGACATAGGAAAAGAATTCGAGGTGCTGGTTGAAGGAGTGAGCAAGCGTTCGCGCGACCAGCTTTTCGGACGCACTCCACAGAACAAGGTCGTGGTGTTCGACCGCAACGGGCATCATATCGGGGATTTCGTGAAAGTGAAAGTCACCGACTCCTCTTCCGCCACTCTGAAGGGAGTGCTGACAGAAGAACCGAAACAGGCATAATGCCTGTAGATTTCAAATCGCACTTTATTTTCCAGAAGCGCTCTATATTGAAAAACAATAAAGACAAAACAAGAAACAGCGATAAAACAAAAATAGAATGAGCAAGAAAAAAATGTCGTATACCGGGTATTTCAGCACCCAGTTTCTCACATCGCTCCTGAGCACCACATTTGTTCTGATGCTATTAGGAACCATAGTGTTGTTTGTAATCAGTGCCAAGAAGGCGTCGACTTATCTTAAAGAGAACGTCATAGTGAATGTTTATGTCAAAGACAACGTAGACGCGGCTCAGACCCGTGCATTGGAGAAACGTCTGGACGAAGACCCATGTATCAAGGAGCTTCAGTACATCTCCAAAGAAGAAGCCCTGATCAAGGCCAATGAGCTTCTGGGCACCGACCCTACTGAATTTATAGGCTACAACCCCTATATGGCAGAGTTGGAATTAAAGATAGCAGAAGACTATACGAGCAAGGACAGCCTTGAAAGCATAGCCACCCGTCTGCGTCTGAATCCAGAAATCGAGGACGTGCTCTATCATCCGGACCTTGTAGAATCGATGAACGAAGGCATCAATAAGACCACTCTTGTTCTTCTGATTCTTGCCGCCCTCTTCACGTTCATTTCCTTCGGACTGATAAACAACACAGTACGTTTGACCATTTTCGCCCGTCGTTTCCTCATCAACACCATGAAACTGGTGGGTGCGTCATGGGGTTTTATCCGCCGTCCGTTCCTGCGGCAGTCGTTCGTTATGGGCATTGTTTCCTCAGTCATCGCATGTGTGCTGCTCTACCTCGGCATCAGCTGGCTGATGAACTACGAACCCGACATCCAGGAAATCATCGACTATCAGGTTATGGCCATTGTAGGGGGCTCTGTGATCATCTTCGGACTGCTCATCACATTCCTCTGTACCTACATCTCACTCAACAAATACCTGAGAATGTCGAGCAACGACTTGTATCATATCTAATTGATCTCCTACAGAGTTTGCGGCCATCTGTTTTAGCTGTTATAAATAATTAGCACTCAAACATTTAACAGCCTCAAAAGGATATACAATCATACTTCAAACAATCATAAACATACATAAACTCAATCATTATAAACCCACACACAATGAACGAAAATCAATTTGCATTCAGCAAGATCAATTACATTCTGTTGGTTATAGGCTTTGCCACAGTGGTTCTCGGCTTTATTCTCATGTCGGGCGGGAGCACTACAGAAGAAGCATTTAACCCCGACATCTTCGGCACCCGTCGCACAGTAATCGCCCCAATGGTATGCCTTGCCGGTTTTCTGTTTGTGGTAGTCGCCATCTTATGGAAGTCGAAGACCACAAAGGACGCCATCGACACAGAATCAACGAAAGATATTGACCAGAAAGGTTAACGAAATAATATAAGAACTCGATATGGATTGGTTACAAGCCCTTATTATGGGCATCTTTCAAGGTCTGACCGAATATCTTCCAGTGAGCAGCAGCGGCCATTTGGCATTGGCCGGTTCAGTGTTGGGAGTGGAAGACCCAGGCCAGGTTATGGCTTTTACCATCGCCGTACACGTAGCTACGGTGTTAAGCACATTCGTGATACTCTGGAAAGAGATTGTATGGATTTTCAAAGGTCTGTTCAAGACCGGCAACGCCATTGTTCCAAGCAGTTATGGTGTGAAATCCTTGAACGAGGAGCAGAATTACGCGTTGAACATCCTTATCTCCATGATACCTATCGGCATCGTAGGCTTCTTTTTCAAGGACCAGATAGAATCCTATTTCAGCAGTTTGGTAGTTGTCGGCGTTTGTCTGCTCATCACCGCCAGTTTGCTGAGCTTTTCCTATTTTGCCAAGCCACGCCAGAAAGAGCATATAGGAATGTGGGATGCCTTTGTAATCGGTATAGCCCAAGCCTTTGCCGTTCTGCCTGGCCTTTCCCGTTCAGGCTCAACAATCGGCACCGGTCTTCTGCTCGGCAACCGCAAAGAGACCCTTGCACAGTTTTCCTTCCTCATGGTAATCCCTCCGATTCTTGGTGAGGCATTGCTTGACGTGAAAAAGATGTTGGAAAGCGGTGTGGAAGCAGCAATGGGCAACATATCAGCCACTGCACTTATAGTAGGTTTCATAGCAGCCTTTGCAAGTGGATGTCTGGCATGCAAATGGATGATAAACCTGGTTAAGAAAGGCAAGCTCATCTATTTTGCCATATATTGCGCCATTATAGGTCTTGCCACCCTCATTTGGCAGATTGCAAGTTAAAAGTAGAACGACGAGTGGATAAAAAATCAAAATCTCATGTTAAACCCTGAAGAAGGACATATATTCTGCTTCAACAAGCCTTATACCATGACCTCCTTCCGCCTTGTGTCGAAGGTGAGAGGCATATTGTGCCACAAACTCGGCATAAAGAGTTTGAAGGTGGGTCATGCCGGCACTCTCGACCCTCTTGCCACCGGCGTACTTATAGTCTGCACAGGCAAGGCCACCAAGCAGATAGACCAGATTCAGGGGTGTACAAAAGAATATGTTGCAACTCTGAAACTTGGTGCCACCACGCCTTCTTTCGACATGGAGACCGAGGAAGATTCCACCTATCCCATCGACCATATAACCCGTGAGAACGTAGAATCGGTGTTGTCCAGATTTAAAGGCAAGATCCAGCAGGTTCCGCCTGTGTTTTCCGCTGTTAAGGTAGACGGCAAACCAGCCTATAAGATGGCCCGCAAAGGGAAAGAGGTAGAGATGAAGGTGAAAGAGCTTGTGATTGACGAGATTGAACTGCTCGACTACTCTCTGCCACCTAAGGGCCCTATACGCAAACCCCAGGCGATAGTGATAAAACATGCCGACCCGTCAGAAGCCCTGAAGATGTCGGACATGAGCGACCAGCCAACAATAACACTCAGGATAGTATGCAGCAAAGGCACCTACATCCGTGCACTTGCCAGAGACATTGGCGAAGCCTTAGGTTCGGGTGCTTATCTGACCTCACTGACCCGCACCCGTGTGGGCGACTACCGAATAGAAGAGAGCCTCGACATCAACGACTTTGAAAATTTAGTCGAGGAAAACAAGGCATAAGTGACATCACCGGACAATCCGGATACATATTATATATATACATCCATAAGGCACAAAACAGTGTCGAATGACTTAAGCCATCAAAGCGCATTTCATATTGCTACAAATAAGAATTGACTGAAACACAAACCAAAAGAAAGAATAATGAAATTATCTCAATTTAAATTCAAACTAACCGACGAGCAAATAGCAAAGTATCCAACCCCCAACCGCGATGAATGCAAACTGATGGTCCTGCACAAGGACACAGGCGAGATAGAGCATCGTCTGTTCAAGGATATTCTTGACTATTTCGACGACGGCGACTCATTTCTTTTCAACGACACCCAAGTATTCCCTGCCCGCCTCTACGGCAACAAGGAGAAGACCGGTGCAAAAATCGAAGTATTTCTGCTTCGCGAGCTTAACGAAAAGCTGCGCTTATGGGACGTGCTGGTTGACCCGGCTCGCAAGATCCGCATAGGCAACAAACTTTATTTTGGAGAAGACGGTTCGATGGTGGCAGAGGTTATAGACAACACGACCTCACGCGGTCGCACACTGCGCTTCCTCTACGACGGTCCTCACGACGAATTCAAGGAAGCGCTCTATTCGCTTGGTGAGGCACCGCTTCCCGACGACATACGTCATCTGCGTGCCACTGAGCCGGAAGACATGGAACGTTTTCAGACCATCTACGCCAAGCACGAGGGTGCTGTGACAGCTCCGACCACAGGCCTGCACTTCTCCCGCGAACTGATGAAACGCATGGAGATTAAAGGTGTAGACCAGGCATTCATTACCATCCATTCCGGTCTCGGCAATTTCCGCAACATCGACGTAGAGGACCTGACCAAGCACAAGACCGACAGCGAAGAGATCATCATAGGCAGCGAAGCCTGCAGTATAGTGAACAAATCGAAAGAGAACGGTCATAAAGTATGTGCCATAGGCGTATCCGTACTTCGTGCTACCGAGACAGCAGCTGGCCCGGGCGGATTTCTGAAAGAATATGAAGGATGGACCAACAAATTCATCTTCCCTCCTTATGATTTCACGGTAGCCGATGCATGTGTCGCGAACTTCCAGTTGCCGCTAACCACTATGCTCATGTTGAAATGTGCGTTCGGCGGCTATGAGAAAGTGATGGAAGCCTACAAATGTGCATTAAAGGAAGACTATAAATTCGGCACTTACGGCGATGCGCTGCTGATGGTTTAGACGAGTGACGAGACACATGAGGGCTTATCTGTCTTTAGGAACAAATATAGGCGACAAGCGCAGCAATTTAGAGCTTGCGGTCGCAGCGATAGAAGATGAGATTGGGAACGTAGTTTCCCAATCTGCTTTTCTATGCACCGCACCATGGGGTTTTGAGAGTGATAACAGTTTTCTGAATGCTTGTGTAGGAGTTGAAACGGCTTTATCACCGATTCAGTTGCTCAACCGTTGTCAGAAGATTGAGAGGGAGATGGGAAGGACACAGAAGAGTCATGTTGTGGAGTCGGCTGACGGTGAGAAGAGGCACATTTACCAAGACCGCATCATAGACATAGACATATTATTATACGACGACAGAGAAGTCCACACGTCCCGCCTGACCATCCCCCACCCGCTGATGCATTTAAGAAAATTTGTGCTTGAGCCACTTTCTGAAATTGCCTACGATGTGAAGATTCCGGGAACGGGAATGTCAGTTGGCGAGATGTTGAGTACCCTTCCTGCCGACTCATAAACCGACGCTATGTCTGTTCCGCTGTCGTCGGTCTCGAGAAACATCCTGCCTTCAGCATATGCCAATTTCATGCTGGAAGGATTGAATTTAGGTCCGAAAGAAATGTAAAAGCCCTTGTCGAGCAATTGACGAGCCTGCTCAGGCTTGCCTCTGAAGCCATGGAAAACAACCGGCATAGAGAATTTAAGAGACTTGATAACTTGAAGAGTCTCATCAAATGCTTTCACACAATGAACAATGACCGGTTTGGCATAATATTCAGCCATACCCAGCTGCTCTTCAAAACACCGAATCTGAAGGTCCATGCTTCCGCCCTTAAGGTGGTCGAGGCCAATTTCACCAATGGCACAGAACGAAGAATTATTCATGCTTACCAATTTGTCGACTGTGCATTTCAGACGCTGCAGTTTGTCAGTCCATAATTCATCCACATCCCAAGGATGAATGCCAAGGGAAAAATACGGATACATATCTACATTGTCATCAACCTTCAAATTGACGATGGCACTGCCCCGCCATTCCGCATTCCTTTTATGTGTGTGAACGTCAAACATATTTCCAAAATTACGATTTCCCCGGGAATCAAGCAAACTATTTCGCATTTTTTATGGATGTCATGATGTTATTAGCTCAATTAATAATAAACAAACCGAACATTTAGAATGTAAACAAAGCAAATAAAGTAATTTTGGTAATTATATCCGTAAAAAGTATAAGATTATTTATGTTTTTTTCCGTAATTTTGCTATTGAAAATGTAAAAAACGAAAACTGATTCATAACCTTAAAAACAAACAGAACTATGCAGAATTTTGATTACATGACCCCTACACGCCTGATATTCGGCAAGGAATCGATAGTGAAACTGCCCGAGGTGATGCGTGCATTGGGCAAACGTGTGTTGCTGGCCTATGGTGGCGGGAGCATCAAGAAGATAGGTCTTTACGACCGTGTGAAGGAATTGCTCTCCGACTTTGAAATATACGAGCTTCCCGGCATTCAGCCAAATCCTAAATACGATCCGAGTGTGCTTGATGGAGTCCGCATTTGTAAAGAAGAAAAGATTGACGTGATTCTTGCCGTTGGTGGCGGCAGCGTTCTTGACTGTTCTAAGGCTATTGCCGCCGGTGCGAAATACGATGGCGACCCTTGGGACTTGATTTCCTATAAGGTGAAGGCTCAGTCGGCCCTGCCAATCGTCGACATCATAACATTGGCCGCCACGGGTTCGGAATACGATTGCGGCGGCGTTATCTCCCGCACCGAGACGAACGACAAAATCGGGTATATGGACCCACTGCTCTTCCCCGTATGTTCTATCCTTGACCCTGTCTATACTTTCACAGTGTCGAAGAAACAGACAGCGGCCGGGTGTGCCGACGCGATGAACCACACTATAGAGCAGTATTTTGCCGCCGATACCACACTTCTCAACGATGGTTTCTGCGAGTCGATGCTAAAGAGCCTGATGATTAACGCACGCAAATGTCTGGAAAATCCGGAGGACTACACTGCACGTGCCGAAATGATGCTGTGTTGCACTTATGGATGCAACGGCATCCTGTCGCTCGGCAACAGTCCGAGCGGATGGCCTTGCCACGGCATCGAGCATGCCCTCAGTGCCTATTACGACATCACCCACGGTGAAGGACTGGCAATTATCACACCTCGATGGATGCGCCATATCTTGAGCGGGAAAACCATTGACCGTTTCGTTAAATACGGTGTGAATGTTTTCGGCATCGACCCATCGCTTCCAAAGCAGGAAATAGCGGAGAAAGCAATAGACGCAACCTACGCTTTCTTTGAAAGTATCAATATCCCAATGCATCTGCGCAAAGTGGGAATCGACGAGAGTCGACTCGAAGAGATGGCTCACCACATCGCCGTGAACGAAGGTCTGGATAAAGCCTATGCCCCACTCAGCGAGGAAGACATAAAGCAGATATTGGTTGACAGCCTTTAAAGATCAGCATAATGAATATGTGGATTTTTGTTTAAAAAGGATTCAAAAGGACAAAAATTTCGTTCAATATTTTGTTATGAATTAAAAAAGTCTTAAATTTGCATATCAAATAAAGGTAAAAGGAGGGTTCCGATGCATCAATGCATCGGGATTCTTTTTCTTTTTTGACTATATAAAAAAACTGAATACTAACTACAAAAGAATACAACTATGGCATACATGTCACAAGAGGGCTACGACAAACTGAAAGCCCAAATCAAGCAATTAGAAGAGGTGGAGCGCCCGGAGGTGATCCGCCAGATTCAGGAAGCCCGCGAGAAAGGCGACCTGTCGGAGAATGCAGAATACGATGCAGCCAAAGAGGCCCAGGGCAAACTTGAGACTCGCATTGCAGAATTGAAAACCCAACTGGCCGACGCAAAAATCATCGACACGTCTAAGGTTCAGACCGACAGCGTTCAGATTCTGTCGAAAGTGGAATTGAAAAACGTGAAGAACGGCATGACGATGAAATACACCATCGTGAGCGAGAGCGAAGCCAACCTGAAAGAGGGCAAGATATCCGTAGGCACTCCTATAGCCAAGGGACTGCTCGGCAAGAAAGTGGGCGACGTGGCACAAATCACAGTTCCTCAAGGCATTATAGAATTGGAGATTCTGAATATCTCTATCTAAGCCACTACTTGAGAAGAGAATTTCTAAATGAAAAGTTTACAGCCATTTGGGCGAGAAATTACAAAAATCAAATAATATGTCAATATTTTCAAAGATAGCTGCAGGTGAGATTCCGAGCTACAAATGCGGTGAAGACGAGGAGTTCTATGCTTTTCTCGACATCAACCCTATGGTTAAGGGGCATACCCTGTGCATTCCCCGCAGGGAGGTGGACTACATCTTCGACATGGAGGACGACGAAATTGCCCGTTTTCAGGTGTTTGCAAAGAAAGTGGCTAAAGCCATAAAGATTGCCTTCCCTTGTGTGAAAGTAGGCGAAGCAGTTCTTGGCTTGGAAGTGCCTCATGCCCATATTCATTTGATTCCGATGCAGAGCGAGAAAGACATGCTTTTCAGCAATCCGAAACTCAAGTTGGAAAATGATGAGATGCAGTCGATAGCCGACAAGATATATGCTGAATTCAAGAATTTGTAATATGGAACAACTTACTGTAATCAAAGTAGGTGGCAAGATAGTAGAAGACGCTCAGACACTGGAACAGTTTCTGAGCGACTTTTCTAATATACCTGGCCATAAGGTGCTGGTACACGGCGGTGGCAGGAGTGCCACGAAGATAGCCGCCTCGCTTGGCATCGCCACCAGGATGGTAGGCGGTCGAAGAGTGACCGACGAGTCGATGCTCGATGTGGTGACAATGGTTTATGGCGGACTTGTGAACAAGAAGATAGTGGCAAAGCTTCAATCCTATGGTTTGAGGGGGCTTGGCCTGACTGGCGCCGACATGGACGTGATCCGTAGTCATCGTCGTAAGCCTGTAATGGTGAAGTCCGATGTTGCTGGCACAGATAGCGATGTGATGGTGGACTTCGGCTTTGTAGGCGATGTAGACCGCTGCGACGGCAAAATGCTTTCGAAACTTATCGGCGAAGGCGTTGTGCCGGTGATGGCGCCGCTGACCCACGACGGCGAAGGCCATTTGCTGAACACCAATGCCGACACCATAGCAGGAGAGACTGCTAAGGCGTTGGCCCGCTATTTCGATGTGACCCTCGTTTACTGCTTCGAAAAGCCGGGTGTGCTTCAAGACCCGGATGATGACAACAGTGTGATAAGTCATATTGACGATGAAACCTTCAGCCGTCTGGTGGGTGAAGGCGTTATCAGCGGAGGAATGATTCCCAAGATTGATAACTCGCTGTCTGCCTGCAAGTCTGGCGTGAAGAAGGTGGTTATCACCCGTGCCGACAGGATAGGCAAAGATGGGGGCACAACAATCACATTATAGAATACAAGAACAGTATAACATTGTGTGTATAAACACAAATAAAGTTAACGATTATAAATGTTTTTCAATAGATATAGTCGAATTCAAAAAAAAATACTATTTTTGCAAAAAGACAAATATAATCAGTTAGAATTATGCAATCAACATCAATAATAGAAAATGTTCAATTAACACTTCCAAATGCTGATATCAAGTTCCTTCGTACCCTTTCAAAAAAAATGGGTTGGTCGCTTAAAATAAAAAGGAAAAGCGGTATTGAAAAGGGGCTTGAAGATATCCGTAAAGGCAATGTGTTTCATGCAAAGAATTCGCAAGATTTAATCAACCAAATTCTTGGATAGTAAAATGTTTGAAATTATTTACACAGGACAATTTAAGAAATCACTTAAATTGTGTATACGTAGAGGATTAAACATAAATGAATTTACTACAGTATTAGATATTTTACAAGAAAAAGGAACCTTGCCACCCAAATATCGCCAACACAAATTAACAGGCAAATACACAGGATGTTGGGAATGTCACATCCAGCCTGATTGGTTGCTTATTTGGAAGCAAGATGATTATCGATTACAATTAATTCTTGTAGATACCGGAAGTCATTCTGATTTGTTCTAACACAAATAAAATCCCGAAAATTATTTCATTTTTTCGGGATTTATTATTTTGTAACTTCTAATTACAAGAAGAAACAGTTTTTTGAAATGATATCTTCCGGCTTTATTTTATAAGAATTTTTGTTCCGTTAACAATATACATGCCCCTTGATTGAGGCAGTGAGTGCAACCTTCGGCCATGAATGTCGTATATCATATCATCTTTTGGAACGGTTTGCGGTTCTTTAATGCTCTCAATGCCCGTTTCTTCATCTGGCACAAAATTGCCGCAGATGACACCACGACCAACCGAAGACATGAAGACACGCCCATATTCGTTCATATCACCTGACACAATATTCGCATTTCCAGGACCTCCAAACTGGTGTTGGTCATCGTTAATACGTTCCCAAGTGGTGCCCATATCGTCGCTTCGGTAAAGGCCTATTTTCTGTGTAGCAGTTTTACGTCCCCAGATGTAGAGTGATGGATATTCTCCATCTTCTTTGGCTTTTCCCGCCCCAATGCATGCACACGAGTTTAAGGAAATGTTTTTCACGGTTGGCGTGCCAGTATCGCAACCCGTGAGGTGGGTCACGCCATTAGAACCCCTTGGCAGCCACACGTCACCCGTCATTCCGTCAACCACACACATTCGCCCTGTTACACCAGTGACTGAGCGTGTCTTGACTTTGAAAGAGTCATTCTCCGAGTCGTAGAAAAACATGTAGAAAGTGTTTCCGTTCATTCCATAGAATACGGAGTTATTGACAGGGTCAGCAAATATATTAGTTCCCGATGGAGCAACCGAGATTACTTTCCACGTTGTCCCCTTGTCGAGCGAATAGTATGGTTTGTTTTCTGATGGACGGGCTATAAGCATCGTTCCCTCAGCAGAAACAGCACAGTTGGATATACCTTTGTCGTCCACAGGTTTGGTTTTCTTCGTCCAAGAAATACCACCATTTTGGCTTAGATAGATGTCGCCCGACCCACGTAACATAATCTTCACATTTCGTGCCGCAATGGCAAATGCACTCGTTGACCCCATCGAAGGAGTAAAGCGTTTGTAGTATTTTGTGACATCGGCATACAGGCATCCGTCATAATCACCGACAGTGACTGCCAACGGCGCTCCCGTCACGCTGACTATGTTCAGCGGAACAGTTTCTTCCAACCCTGTAACGCACATGTGAAATAATGGCTTTGAGGTCCATAGGTTGGAAGTGGTTATGATGCCGTTGCCCGACGTGAACCATGCACGGCTACTGTTATGAGGATCCATCTGCGCACTGCCACACCAATGGAGTTGACATCCCGAAGCAAGCCATTTTATTTGGCTCTCGCTATATGTGCTTTTTCCACTCTCCATCAGGTTCGTCCATGTTTTTCCGCCATTCTTCGAAATCCATATTTGGTCGCCCCATGTGGTACTTGCAGTAGTCCAATATTGTCCCCACCACAATCCCATAGACACGGCCATCAGACGGTCAGGGTTGTCGTTAGCCACAGATATGTCACCAAACGACACTTTCTGTGGGGAGATATCGGTCCAAGCGCCCGTTGTCATGTCGAGTTTCATCAATGCTCCGGCGCCATTTGTGCCAGGTCCCTCACCATCGCTATAGGCTACATAGAGCGTCTTACCATCAGGTGACATACAGCAACGATGAGGCATATAGTCAGTTCGAGCACCTTCGATGGCTGTCCATGTAGCCCCTCCGTCATTAGAATGGAACAGGTTGTTACCACCTTTATATAATTGTCCTGCCACGACATTGGCACTGTCAACAAACTGAACAAACGATATTTTCCTGTCGTTTACAAAAGTCGTAGACGCCACTCTCTTCCAAGTTTTACCACTATCTTCCGACTTCCACAAGCCACGAGTGCGTGAGCCACACAGCAACAACTTGCTTCCTTTAGGACACACAGCCAATCTTTCACCACTCTGCCGCCCGTAGTCATTGCCATGAGCAGGAAACTGGTTGGTCACGGTGGCCAATTGCTTGAACGTTTCACCATAGTCTTCTGAACAAAGTATGGCACTAAGTCCACTGTTCCAATATGATGTGCCACAATACATATACACTCTGTTAGGTGCCGACGGGTCTATGGCCATGCTTTCCACTCCCATCAGTCCCACCTTATCAGCCCCAAGAAAGTCGGTTATCGGCTGCCAAAGTTCTTGTTCCGCATCCCATCTGTAGGCTCCACCCACATCGGTACGTGCATAAACCACACCCGCTTCCTGTGGACAAGTGATAATTCCCGACACGAAACCGGCTCCACCAAACGGCAGTGAATTCCACTCATAACGTCCAGTCTGGGCAGCAATTGAAGAAACAGAAATCAACAGCATCACGCACACCACTTCTATTTTCTTACAAATATTTTTCATATATTTACCTAATTTATGTTTTTCATAAAATCTTCATAAATTTGTGGTAAAGATAGCTTTTATTTCACAAACTATCTTATAAGAAATGCCAAACATTTGTTGTTTTTTGCTAAAATAACCATTTCTTAGCAAAAAATGATAGTATTATTGCAAATTCAACAATAAAACCATTTAAAAAAGGTATCATTCACCATCGAGACACTTGATGACACCCATGGCGATTCTTTTCCCTATATTGTTTAGGTGAGAAACCTGTCTGTTTCTTAAATTGTACAGAGAAATAGGAAGGTGATTCAAAATCCAATTGATAAGCAATGGTTTTCATTGGGATGTCTGTTGTGACAAGCAATTGTCTTGCTTGTTCAATCCTTTGCATATGCAGGTATTTTAAAGGCGAGCATCCTTTCTTTTGACCGAACTCGCGGCGAAAAGTTGAATAACTCATGCCCACCTTACGTGCCAGTTCGTGCATCTGCAAGTGGAAATCAGGCTGTGACATCAACACACATGCCCGTTCAATGTTTTTCTCATATAAAGTGTGGCTTACCATTTGCACTTCAGTAAGGTTGCCCAGCAATGCGATAAGATAGTTTGCTAATCCATTGAGCACATGTTGATAATGTCCTTGCTCAATATTAGCAAGCTGTACTGCCTTTTGGAATAATGACAGAATCTCCGTGTTGATACCTATATCAAAAACTGGCTTCTCTTTGCTACAGTTACTACCTTTCAACCATTGTTCCACATCGGCATTATTGATTCCTATCCAATAATGGCTCCAACCCGTTTCCTCATTAGGATAGTAGGTATGCCACTCATCAGGAAACAATACGAAAATCATACCCTGACGAATCTCAAATATGCCACCACTACTAGTTTCTAATGTACCCTCACCCTCTGTTACAAACACCAATTGGTATTCCTTTAGAATCCTTCCCTTTGAAGGATCGAAGTAATAGCCCGGCTGGTGATTATGTGTAGGATAGACTGTATGAGACGGAATTGCCTCATACCCCACGCAAGTCATAGGAAATCCAGTCTGCTCCCCTAACATGTTCACAAAGTATTTGATATTTTTACCCATCCCCGTTATATGTTATACATACTCTCTTTTCAATGTAAGGCAAGTTACAATCCTATGCAATGAAAAAAAGTTGGTTATATCATTTTGAGAATTCTGCTATTAGAAATATTTTCCTAACTTGTTGATAATAGAGTCCGGCTTTATCCGGTTCATGCAGCGCAGGTCGCCAAACTGGCACGGCTTGTTGCCATAAACTGAGCAAGGGCGGCAAGGGAGGTCGTCGACCTGCAGTATGTTATCTGCCGGCTGGTTCCATGGCAAGAACCCCGCTTTAGGATGTGTGGCTCCCCATATAGAGACTACCGGTGTGCCTACTAGCGATGCTATATGCATGTTGGCGGAATCCATTGCCAACATGACATCGAGTTGCGACATAAGCAACATTTCATTGTGAAGGCCTCCGAGTTTTCCGCATACGCTCATCACGCGTTCACTCTCCCACCCTTCAAGCACTTCCTTTTCTTTCTTTCCAGCACCGAAAAGGAACACCCTCACTGACTTATGCTCAGCGATAGTTTTAACCACCGCCTTCATCTTGTCGAGCGGATAAATCTTGTTTTCGTGTGCAGCAAAAGGAGCAATTCCCACCCATTTTTCCTTTTCCCGTTTAGGCGGAATGACAGAAGCGAGAGGACTGATATCCTCCTTTGCCTTGTCGAATGCAGAAGAATAATCGAGTTTTACACTAAGCCCGAGTTTTACAACCACATCGGCATAGCGCTGTACCATAGGTGTGAGTTGTCCGCTCTGCATGCCATGGCCTATAAGCCGTTTTTTCTCTTTACGTCCCTTATCGATACTGACACATCTTACTCCCGACATTCTGAACCGCAAGCGCAAGAATTTGCTTCTCAGCACGTCGTGCATATCGGCCACAGCGTCAAAACCTTTGTTTTTCAGCTCTTTGTACAAGCGGTTGAGTCCGCCTATACCCTTATATTGCTTGAGGTCGACACCAATGGTTTCCACGTTCGCCGGCATCCAGTCGTAGAACGGTGTGAGATGCTTGCGTGTGAGCAGTGTGATGTGCAGGTGCGGGTATTGCACAGCAAGTGAATGCACAAGAGGCACCAGCATGGCCACATCACCCATTGCAGAAAAACGTATGATCAGAATGTTTTTAATCTTCATCTAAGGAGTATTTTTTTCTACAGAGTTAGTAGAGGCTCAATCATCCTCAACCCCTCTTAACACCTTACACTCCATTACTCCTTAGAATTAATAATTTCCATGGAGTAAAGGAGTTTTAGGAGAACATATCAATTCCTTTCAGTCCGATGGCCCGTAGAATTAATTGATATGCTTAAATGAAATATTATTTTTTCCCGTAGAGTACAGGATTGGTAGAAGGGTCGTTGTACATCTTCATCTGCTTGTACACCTTCATGTATTTCCGTCCCGCTTCGATGTCATCGAGGAGTTGGTCGATGGCAGAGGAGAGGTCTTTCTTCTGTTCGAGCAGCACGTCGAGTTTCTTCTGGCACTTTTCTATATGCTCCTTTGATGCGTCATTACGCATGGTCTGCTCCTTCATGTGGTAGATTTTCAGCGCGAGGATGCTGAGACGGTCCACCGCCCATGCCGGGCTTTCTGTGTTGATGGTAGCGTCGGGCAACACCTTCACATCCTTATATTTAGTGAGGAAATAACTGTCGATCATTTCCACGAGGTCGGTGCGATCCTGGTTGCTCTTGTCGATGCGACGTTTGAGTTTTATTCCCTCTACCGGGTCGATATCCGGTTCACGGATGATGTCCTCAAAATGCCACTGCACTGTGTCAATCCAGTTTTTCAGATAGAGATAATACTCTATTGTGCCTTCCTGATAAGGATTTGCGATAGGTTGGTCTACGTTGTCGTACTTATGATAGTCGATGATGGCCTGTTCGAAAATAGGCATTGATAATTGAGTGAAAGTCATATTATGATTTTATTTAAATGTATATAAAAGATTTGTTTCCAATCACAAAAATATATAAAGAAAATGAAATTTACAAATGAATTGATGAAAAATCGCTAACTTTGCAAATATGAAAGTAGTGATTGACGATAAAATTCCCTATATAAAGGGAGAAATTGAAAAACTGGCCGACGAGGTGGTTTACAAGAAAGGCAGCGACATCAGTGCTCCGGATGTGAAAGACGCAGACATTCTGATTGTACGCACCCGCACGAGGTGTGATTCTTCGTTGCTCGATGGCAGCCGTGTGCGGCTTGTAGTCACTGCCACTATCGGCTTTGACCATATCGACACGGCGTATATGCGTCGCGCCGGCATCAAATGGACGAACTGTCCCGGTTGCAATGCATCCTCTGTGTGCCAATACGTTCATAATTCGCTATATGCCATCGGCAAATTGCATTGCGGGTTGGTTGCAGGCGTAGTTGGCGTGGGGCATGTGGGCAGTCTTGTTGCAGCAGATTTGGAATCGGCAGGCATGAAGGTTCTGCGCTGCGACCCTCCAAAAGGAGAGCCTTCCACATTGGACGAGATAGCCGAAAAGGCAGACATAATAACGTTTCACACGCCTCTGACTCATGACGGCCCATGCCCTACATACCATATGGCCGACAAGGGGTTTTTCAGCAAGTTGCGACGTCGGCCTGTGATAATCAACTCAAGCCGTGGCGGCGTGGTGGACGAGCAGGCATTGCTTCAAGCCATGAACTCGGGGCAGGTTTCATCCTGCATCATCGACACCTGGGAAGGCGAGCCCGACCTCAATCGTCAGTTGCTCGACAAAGCCATTATTGCCACCCCACATATAGCCGGCTATTCAGCCGACGGAAAAGCTAACGCCACACGCATGGTTCTCGCCACAGTCGGCAGATTCCTTGGCAAGAGTATCGAAGCCAACGTAGCCGCTCCCGAATTGCCTGCAGGATATTCCTACGGAAGCGAAAATGACGGATGCTTGAGACTCTACGACCCAAGAGTGGATTCCCAGCGGCTGAAAATCCGTCCGGAAGACTTCGAACTTCTGAGAGGCACATATCCCTTGCGACGTGAGAAATGACATATTGTCACACATCCGGGCAGATTCATTTCTGCCAAATCTTCATGCCATCCATTTTTACAGTTCCTCAAAATGGATGGCATTAATTTTGCAATAAAATCAAACAGAACAATTTTAATCAATAAAATAAAATAACATGAACATTCAACCATTAGCAGACAGAGTTCTTATTCTTCCTGCAGCAGCAGAAGAGAAGACAGTGGGCGGCATCATCATTCCAGACACCGCCAAGGAAAAACCATTGAAAGGCGAAATCGTAGCAACCGGCGCAGGCACTAAAGATGAAGGGATGGTGCTGAAAGCAGGCGACCATGTGCTTTACGGCAAATATGCAGGCACAGAGTTGGAATTTGATGGCGTGAAATACCTCATCATGCGTCAGAGCGACGTGCTGGCAGTGATTAAGTGAATTAGTTTACAAACTGACAAGTTGACGAGTTGACAAGCCGTTTGTAAAACCAGTTAATGAATTGATATTAAACAAATTGCAATTAAAAACATAAAATCATGGCAAAAGACATTAAATTCAATATAGAAGCCCGCGAGCAGTTGAAGCAGGGCGTAGACCAATTGGCAAACGCAGTGAAAGTGACTCTTGGTCCTAAAGGTCGTAATGTGATCTTAGAGAAGAAATTCGGTGCTCCTCAGATTACAAAGGACGGTGTGACAGTAGCAAAGGAAATAGAACTGTCCGACCCGTTCCAGAACACAGGCGCTCAACTTGTCAAGAGTGTAGCCAGCAAGACAGGTGATGACGCAGGTGATGGTACCACTACCGCAACCGTACTTGCCCAGAGCATCTGCTCAACCGGATTGAAGAATGTGGCAGCCGGTGCCAACCCAATGGACTTGAAACGTGGTATCGATAAGGCTGTGGCAAAGGTTGTAGAGCACATCAAAGGTCAGAGCGAGATGGTAGGCGACAACTACGACAAGATAGAGCAGGTTGCCACAGTAAGTGCCAACAACGACCAGGAGATTGGAAAACTCATCGCAGATGCCATGCGCAAAGTATCCAAGGACGGTGTGATTACAATTGAAGAGGCAAAAGGCCGTGAAACCACTATCGGCGTGGTAGAAGGAATGCAGTTCGACCGCGGTTACCTCTCACCTTATTTCGTGACCGACACGGAGAAGATGGAATGTGTGATGGACAACCCGCTTATCCTCATCTACGACAAGAAAATCAGCAATCTGAAGGAATTCCTTCCGATTCTGGAGCCAGCAGTTCAGACAGGTCGTCCTTTGCTCGTGATAGCAGAAGACCTCGATTCAGAAGCCCTCACCACATTGGTAGTCAACCGTCTGCGCAGCCAGTTGAAGATATGCGCTGTTAAGGCCCCAGGTTTCGGCGACCGCCGCAAGGCCATGCTCGAAGACATCGCCGTTCTGACCGGTGGCGTTGTGATCAGCGAAGAGAAGGGTTTGAAACTTGAGCAGGCAACAGTAGAGATGTTGGGTAGTGCCGAGAAGGTGACCATTTCCAAGGACAACACCACAATCGTTGGCGGAAAGGGTGAGAAGCAGCTTATCCAGGACCGTGTTAACCAGATTAAGAACGAAATCGCCAACACCACATCTTCTTACGACAAGGAAAAGCTTCAGGAGCGTCTTGCCAAGTTGTCGGGTGGTGTAGCTGTGCTTTACGTAGGTGCTGCCAGTGAGGTTGAGATGAAGGAGAAGAAGGACCGTGTGGACGATGCCCTTTGCGCCACTCGTGCAGCCATCGAAGAAGGAATCATCCCTGGTGGAGGTATTGCATATATCAGAGCTTTGAAGTCGCTTGAGGGTTTGAAAGGCGAGAATGCCGACGAGACTACCGGTATCAAGATTATCGAGCGCGCCATCGAAGAGCCACTTCGTCAGATTGTTGAAAACGCCGGACTTGAAGGTTCTGTTGTAGTTCAGAAGGTACGCGAAGGCGAAGGCGACTTCGGTTACAATGCCCGTAAGGACGTATACGAAAACCTTCGTGCAAGCGGAATCATCGACCCAGCCAAGGTTGCACGTGTAGCCCTTGAGAATGCCGCTTCTATCGCCGGCATGTTCCTCACAACTGAGTGTGTGGTAGTTGACCAAAAGGAAGACAAGCCAGAAATGCCAATGGGCAACCCAGGCATGGGCGGCATGATGTAATTATTATTCAGTAGACGAGTTGACTAGTTTACAAGTAGATAAGTTGACTGTTGATGAATTTATGAGTTGACTAGTTGGCAAGTTTTCTGAACAAACTACAAACCAGATGCTCTAGAGATTCCAGGTTTACTAGGATTTCTGGAGCGTCTTTTGAATTTTATCAGCATGAGTATAGAAGAGAAACAGCAGGAGATAATCGAGGAATTCCAGGACTACGAGGACTGGATGGACCGCTATCAACTGCTTATAGACCTTGGCAACGACCAGGCGCCATTGCCAGAGAAGTATAAGACTGAGAGCAATCTCATTGACGGTTGCCAGAGCCGGGTGTGGCTTCAAGCCGACCTTGAGGCTGACGGCAACATAGTGTTTCAAGCCGAGAGCGACGCGCTGATTGTTAAGGGTATAGTAACGCTATTGATTAACGTGCTATCGGGGCACACTCCAGATGAGATACTCAATGCCGACCTGCATTTCATAGAAGACATAGGATTGCGCGAGCACCTGTCGCCCACGCGTAGCAACGGTTTGCTTGCTATGCTCAAGCAAATGAAGATGTATGCATTGGCTTTCAAGACAAAAACGGCCGCTGAATGATTCAGCAGCCGTTTTTTTATATATCTTGACCTTGTGCAATCAATTATGACAGTTCAAAGTTTTCTGACAGGGAAATTGAAATATGTGTCAGTAAACGGTTCGTTGGCGAGCGTGAAATGCCACCATTCGGTGTCGAGCGGTTTGAATCCGTGCTTGAGCATGGCATTTCGCAAAATCATGCGGTTGTTGAACTGCTTCGGTGTCAGTTTGCGGTCATTAGGGCTTTTTGTGAAATCACCGGTAAAAGCCTGAGTAATCACATTTCCTCCGAAATCCGGATGGCTTTCAGGGCCGAACCAGTCGAATGTGCCTCCCATGTCCACCTCCTTTTCGGTGTTCATATCGAAGAGAGTGAGGTCGAGTGTGGAGCCTCGAGTATGTCCGCTCTTTTCCATTATATACTCCTGATCGAAGAGAACACTCTTGTCGAGATCCGGATAGAAATAAGGTTTCATCTTCACGTCGTCCACGTCTTTCGACCACCTCACGAAGTGATCGACGGCACATTGCGGACGGTATGCGTCATATATCTTGAGCCTGTAGCCCTTGGCGATGAGGTCGTCGCTCACCTTCTTCAGGCTGTCGGCAGCTTGACGTGTGAGCAGTGCTGTCGGTTCGAGATAGCCGTCGATTCGTGTACCCACGAAATTGTAGGTTCCAAAGTATCTGATTTCAAGAATCACATCGGGCACCACATCTGTCAGATTGACAAACTGGCTCGAGTCATTCACTCCAGTAGCATGCTTTGTGGTGGAGCAACTGACAGCGAAAAGTGCGACACAAGCCAGTGCCACACTCTTCATGATGATTTTTTTAAATTTGATTTTCATCTTATTCATTTTATCTTATAAAAGATTGTCAGAATTAACTTCCCTTTAAGAATTATAATCGAGTTTTTTTATCAGCGGCTCGACCTGATTCTTCTGCTATTCACAGGATTAGAACTGCTATTACTGTTGTTGGATGAATTATTGTTATTACTTCTTCTTATTCCTCTACGTCGGGTATTGTTCTGATTGTTGTTCTGATCGTTGTTCTGATCGTTGTTCTGATTGTTGCTTGGACGAACAAAATTATTATTGTTATTATTGTTGTCATTATCCGGGTTTTCAATCACCCTATAAGAGTCTGTAGTCTGTGAACCGTTGTTGTTGGTATTATGAGTTGGAGGAGTATAATTCTGTCCGTTTACATTGTTCAACGGAACCTCAACATTGTTGTCGATAGTAGTTCTGTAGTTGTTGCTATTATTATTGTTGACAGGCGTCACAGTATTGTTGTTATTATTGTTGACAGGCGTCACAGTATTGTTGTTATTATTGTTGACTGGTGTCACAACATTGTTGTTATTGTTGTTATTGTTGTTATTGTTGTTGGATGGTCTGACAGTTCCAGGAACATCTGGCGGAGCAACAAGAATTAAATTACTTCCGTCAAGCGCCTGATTATTTTGCGTATTGTTGTTATTATTAACAACCGGTCGGTTATTATTATTGTTATTATTATTGTTATTATTACTGTTATTGTTGTTATTGTTGTTGACAGGCGTCACAACATTGTTGTTATTGTTGTTGACAACAGGACGGTTATTGTTGTTATTGTTGTTGACAGGCGTCACAACATTGTTGTTATTCACCTGCTGTCCTCTTCCCTTAGTTGCCGACACCCAATAGCCGTTGATTTGGAATTCGCATGTAGTTGGAGTGAGGTTTCTGTAGTTGTAATTGTCGTTTCTGAACGGAGAGCTGTTCGTCGCCTGAATCACTCCGGTTGCAAAGTTGAAAGTGTTGGTGTGTATTCCCCAGTTATCATATGATTTGCTGGCGAATCCGGATGTAGTAAGAATCCTTTTAGCAGGATTAGTTCTGTTTTCGAAATTCAACGTAGATGACGGCACTGCGCTTGTGGCTACTGTGGTCCATAATCCCGTGAGATTGTTGATAGCCTGTAGCTGTGTCATGTTCTGAGCGTTAGCTGTTTGTATTGCCGCACATGTCAGCAATGCAACGATAAAAAAAGCCATTTTTTTCATATTTCCATAGGTTTTAAATAGGTAAATAAATAATCATATCTTCAGCATTACGGGATTTAAGGCAAAGACAGCCATCTGGAATGATGATTAGCATGTTGCAGGTGTTTATAGCCAAATGAAAAAATCCGTAACTCTTTTTGCAAATATAATCATTTTCTGAAAGAAAAAAAAATTCAGACAATTTTTCTTAATTAATATTTTCATAATTCGATAAAAAACATTAAATTCGCCCAATATAGAAAGTGATTTATGATAAATACATCATAAAAAGAGTTAACGACCGCAATTTATTCACCTAAAATCGAATCAATATGAAATCATCCATTTCAATCCGACTGGCAAGCCTGTCATTGTTTGCCACAACCCTTTTGTTCGCCTCTTGCGACCTTCTGCTCAAAACCACGAACAACTCTCAGAATCCCACAACTCCTTCGACCGATGCAGCCGTTGAGGCTGGCATATGTCCCGACACACGTCATCCTCATGCCATCGACCTTGGATTGGGCACACTTTGGGCATGTTGCAACACCGGAGCTAGCGTGCCATGGGATTTGGGCGGCTGGTATGCTTGGGGAGAAACGTCGAGCAAGACCAATTTCGTATACAGCACTTACATCCACTCAACAAGCGGGGGATATACCAATCTTGGCGACGACATAGGCGGTGGACAATACGATGCAGCCACAAAAGTGATGGGACGTCGATGGCGTATGCCATCACAGTCACAGATGGAGCAACTCGTCTCTTGCGAGCAATTCTGGACCGAGTTGGCCGGCGTTTATGGAGCGGGATTCAAGGGCCCGAGTGGCAAGGTTATTTTCCTACCTGCTGCCGGTTATGGCAGAAACGAGAGCCTCTCAAGTCAGGGTCAGCGGGGCTGCTACTGGACCTCCACACAAAGCCCTTATGGCAATCCGAGCGCATTCTACATGGACTTCCGCCAGAGCGGATATGCCAACCTGAAATATGAGAATCGTTGCGAAGGACGTTCCATCCGTGCCGTGGCACAATAAAGCATGAGAATTGTTTTTTCTTTCATCATCTCATTTTAATACAAAAAAAACATTTATATTTCAATGAAGGCAAGCATCCATTTTCTCTCCATCATTTCTTTTTTTGCCGTCATGGGAATAAACAGTTGCAGAACCAAAGGTCCTTGTCCAAGCGGTCATGACATCAAGGGCGATGACACACTGACCATCAACGTGCTTGGCGACTCCTATGTTCGCAATCACCGCCGCCCATTCGAAGAGTCATGGCATTATAAAGTTGCAATGATGCATGGCATGCGGTACAACAACTATGGACGTAACGGAAGTTGCGTGGCATTCGACCGCAGTCAGGACGGATTCGGAAAGTCGCTGATGGTGCGCTATCGCGATATGGATCCGAATGCCGACATAGTGGTGATTATCGCCGGCCATAACGACGCTTCCATAATCGGCTCCGACATATTGAAGCTGAGCCAGTTCACCGATTCCGTCTCCCAGCTGATCGACAACATACGTCATCATTGTCCTAAGGCAAAGATAGGATGGGTCACTCCATGGTTTGTTGACCGTGAGGGATTCGGTCCCGTGGTGAAGGCCATCAAGAAAATATGCCGAAAGAAACATGTGCCAGTGCTCGACAACTACAGCAACAACTGTATCATACAAGTGCGTGACAGCGAGTTCCGCAGGCAGTTTTTCCAGGGTGCTGACGACACGGCCCACCTGAACGCCGCCGGTCATGACCTGTTCGTGCCCGTAGGCAACAAATTCATTGAGAAACTTATAAACGAAAAACTTATCAGATAAATCTCAAAATCCAAGCATTATGAAACGACTGTTATTATTGATAATGATTGCAATGTCGAGCACAGCGATTTATGCACAGCAATGCTATGCCTGCATCGGCAACAATGTAAATTTGCGGAAAGGTCCCGGCACCAACTACGGTGTGATCAGGCAGATATGGAAAGGCTGCGGCGTGGGCGAAGGGTATGAGGAATGCGACCACGAGACCGCCAATTATGAAATACAATACCGCGGCAAGAAGAAAAACGGCTTCATCTACGTTGAAATTGTGGGTGAAGGGATGTTCGACGTTGTGGGTTGGATGTCCGCCAAATATCTCAGGCCTGTTTGCAGTCATTGCGGAGGTTATCCTGAAGTATACGACAGTTGCGATTCGGAGAATCCGACACTTCTGAAAAGATGCAAATATTGCAATGGCAGAGGCTACTGAAAAGTATGCATATAAGACATGTATTCAAGGAGGGCAACAAAGCAAGGCCCTCCTTTTACTGTTTTTTTTGAATGTCGGAAAGCTACATGAACTGTTTTTAAATCCCGTTTTTGTTGTTATTCAGAAAGTAGATTTTCTCCTTACTCCTTTGTAGTTTCATAAAGTAAAAAACAAAGGGGACATTTAGTTGAAAACCAAAAACAGGCCCGTTGGTCAACTTTTGGGGAAATAATCACAATAAATCCAAATATTTTCTTTAAATTTGCACATTATATTATAAAGAAAGTGGACTTCACTCTTAATTCCGCTGGATTTAGGAGTGTGGTTTTGTGTGGTCAGAGAGCGACACTCCACCATCTTCAAGACAAATCAATTAATTACACGATATGAAAGATAAGAACACTCTAATTGGTTGGGCACTCATAGCCTTGGTTTTCATTGGCTTTATGATTTATTCCAACCACAACGCTCAGGAGCAGGCAGAGCAGATGAAACTAAAAGCTCATGCCGACTCCATAGCGAAAGTAGAACAAGACAGCATTGATGCCATCAAGAAAGCACAGGAAGCGGCAAAGGAGGAAGCTGAGACTACCGATTCCACCAACGTGATGTTTGCAGCCCGTCAGGGCAAGAAGGGTGAAACCGTGATTGAAAACGAACTTCTGAAACTGACCATCTCCAATACCGGAGGTCAGCTGAAGCGCGCCGAGATTCTGGACCCCACTTATAAAGGCCGCGAAGGTGGCAACGTGATTCTCTTCGACGGCGACGACTCGAAGATGAATTTCCTTCTGAGCGGTAAGAGCGAGAACGTGAATACGTCCGAATTCAATTTCACTCCTAAGGATGCCAAGAAGAGCAGCGTGACGATGAGTCTGCCAATCGGAGGAGGCAGTTTTGAAATCGACTACAGCCTCATACCGAATTCATATCTGCTGAACATGGACATTCGTGCAGTTAACATATCGAATTTCTTCTCTGGCAACATGAAGAAGATTATGATCAGCTGGAACGAAATGATGAAACAGCAGGAAAAGGGCTTTGCTTTCGAAAACCGCTACAGCACAATCACCTATCGTCAGGAGAGCGACGACACCGACGAATTGTCGTCGGCCGGTGCCGACGAGCATGAAGAGAGTGCCGACATCGACGAACGTATGAAATGGATAGCATTCAAGACACAGTTCTTCAGTCAGATTCTCATATCCGACGGCCTTTTCACCACTGACATGATGGATTCCAAAATGGCTAAGGAGGGCAGCGGCTATCTGAAAATGCTGAGTACTGACATACAGTCGGACTTCGACCCGAATGGCAAGAACCCAACAAATTTAAAAATGTATCTGGGTCCGAACAAATTCTCCACATTGAAAGAGAACGAGGCGATGCTCAACAGCGATGTGGATCTCGACCTCCAGAGCATCGTATACCTGGGTTGGCCAATAATCCGCTGGATCAACCGCTTCATATTCCTCTATCTGTTTGACTTCATGACCGGCTGGGGCTTGAACATGGGGCTTGTACTGATTCTCATCACCATCATCGTGAAGATATTCGTATTCCCACTGATGAAGAAGTCTTACAAGTCATCGGCTTATATGCGTGTTCTGAAGCCTCAGATGGAAGAGCTGAACAAGAAATACCCTAACAAGGAAGACGCGATGATGAAGAACCAGGAGATGATGCAGCTCTACTCCCAGTATGGTGTAAGTCCGATGGGCGGATGTCTTCCAATGCTCATTCAGATGCCAATCTGGATTGCCTTGTTCAATTTCATCCCTAACGCCATCGAACTGCGCGGACAGTCCTTCCTTTGGGCCGACGACCTGTCAACCTACGACAACGTGGTGAACTTCGGCACGAGCATATGGGGTATCGGCGACCACTTGAGCCTCTTCTGCCTGCTGTGGTGCATAACCACATGGGTGAATACCTGGATCAGCATGCGCCAGCAGTCCTACAACGCCACGATGTCGCCAGAACAACAGCAGAGCATGGGATGCATGAAATGGTTCTCCTACCTCATGCCACTCATCTTCTTCTTCTCGTTCAACAGCTATTCGAGCGGTCTGAACCTCTACTATTTCGTTTCCGGACTCATCAGCATCCTGATGATGTGGTATCTGCGTGCCACTACCGACGACGCCAAGCTGCTTGCCGAACTGGAAGCACGTAAGAAAGAGCGTAAGAACAACCCTCAGAAGCGCGGCGGCTCACTGATGGAGCGCATGCAGGCCATGGCTGAGCAGCAAAAGGCACTGCAAGAGCAGCAGAGGAGGAAATAAAGACATTTCGCATTGACGAATATGATAGAAGACAATAACACAAGATATAGTTTCCCCAATTCTTAGAATCATGAACAAACATTTATTAACCATTTCATTATTAGCTATATTTTGCATGACAGCAAAAGAAAGTAACGCCCAGACATATATCGGAAGACAGAAGCCGGTTATAGAAAACCGTCTGATGAAGCCGGAGACACTGTGGGCAATGGGGCGAGTTGGCGGTGCCGATGCATCAGCCGACGGAAAGATGCTGACTTACAACGTGAGTTATTACAGTGTGGAAGAGAACAAGAGCCATACTGTGATTTACACCATAAACATAGATGGAAGCGGTGAGAAGAACCTGACCACCAGCACAAAGAGCGAACTGGCTCCGAAATTTCTCGGTGACAAGATCACATACCTGTCGGCAGATGCCGACGGCGTGATGCAGCTCTGGCAGATGAACGTCGATGGTAGCGGCCGTCAGCAGTTGTCAAAAGGCAGTCGCGATATCGAAGACTACAGCTTCTCTCCCGACGGCAAGCGCGTGCTTGTGATTCACAGTGTGAAGAACCCGGTTCAGAACTTCCATCCTCATGCCGACCTCCCGAAGGCCAGCGGCAATGTGATAGACGAGCAGATGTTCCAACACTGGGATGAATACACGGAGAATATACCCCACCCTTACATCTATCATTTCAACGGAAACGAACTTTCCACCGACCCGATCGACCTTCTTGAAGGCGAACCATTCGAAAGCCCGTTGAAGCCATTCGGCGGCATCGAGCAGCTTTGCTGGAGTCCTGACTCAAAGCAAGTGGCATATACCTGCCGTAAGAAGACCGGTCGCGAATATGCTGTGAGCACCGACTCCGACATTTTCCTCTACGACATAGAGAGCGGCAAGACCACCAACCTGTGCAAACCGGAAGGCTGGACGGCTCCGGAATATGACTATAGCCGTTCGCTTCAGGACCAGGCTGCCAACCAGGCGATTAAGGAAGGCAAAGACTACAACTTAGGCTACGACATCAACCCAAGTTTCTCGCCCGACGGCAAATACGTGGCATGGCTGAGCATGGAGCGCGACGGCTATGAGAGCGACCGCAACCGCCTGTGTGTATATGAGATGTCGACTGGTAAGAAAGTGTACGTGACTGAATCGTTTGAGAGCGGAGTTGACGACTTCTGCTGGGCCTCCGACAGCAAAACCCTTTATTTCATCGGAGTATGGCACGGCGAAACTATGGTTTACAAGACTAACCTGAAAGGCAAGGTAGAGAATCTGACCGGCGGTCAATATGACTACACCTCCGTGGCCTTGTGCGGCGACCAGTTGCTTTGCGGACGTCAGTCGATGAAAGCTGCAAAAGAGCTCTATCTCGTGAACCCTAAGAACGGACGTGTCGTTCAGGTAACTCATGAGAACCAGCATTTCGTGGACAACATGGACTGGGGCGACGTGCAGCCACATTGGTCGAAGACAGTAGACGGTCAGGACCTCCTTTCATGGATCATAACCCCTCCGAATTTCGACCCGAACAAGAAATATCCTACCCTCCTTTTCTGCGAAGGCGGTCCACAGAGTCCTGTAAGCCAGTTCTGGAGCTATCGTTGGAACATGCAGATAATGGCAGCCAACGGCTATGTAGTTGTAGCGCCCAACCGTCGCGGTTTGCCTGGATTCGGCATGAAATGGCTTGAGGAAATCAGCACGAACTACACCGGTCGCTGCATGGACGACTATCTGAGTGCCATCGACGATGCCTGCGCTACCCTTCCATACGTAGATAAGGACCGTTTGGGATGTATTGGTGCCAGCTTTGGCGGATTCAGCGTGTACTGGCTTGCCGGTCATCACGACAAGCGCTTCAAGTGCTTCATCGCCCACGACGGCATCTACAACCTCGAGCAGCAATACGTGGAAACCGAAGAGGCATGGTTCACCAACTGGGACCTCGGCGGTGCCCCTTGGCATAAGGACGACCCGGTGATTCAGCGCACCTACGAGAATTCTCCACATAAGGCTGTTGACAAATGGGACGCTCCGATTCTGTGTATCCACGGTCAGCTCGACTACCGCATCCTGTTCTCACAGGCCATCGCAGCCTTCAATGCCGCCCGCTATCGCGGTGTGCCGGCGAAACTGCTTCTCTTCCCCGACGAGAACCACTGGGTGTTGAAGCCACAGAACGGAATCCTCTGGCAGCGCACTTTCTTCGGTTGGCTGGACAAATGGCTGAAAGACTAAAGGGCTATCCCTATAGATAATCTATAAAATCCATAAAACCTGAAAAATCTGGAGAACCCGGAAAAATCATAAATTCCAAAAACAATAAAATAAATACAACAATGTCAGAAACACTGAAAACCACCTTACGCGACAAGGCCGGCATACGTTGGACCGCCCTGTTGCTATTGGCATTAGCCATGTTCTGTTCATATATCTTTATGGACATCCTTTCGCCCATCAAGGACCTGATGCAGTCAGAAGCCGGTTGGGATTCGAAAGCTTTCGGCACGATGCAAGGATCGGAAACCTTCCTCAACGTGTTTGTATTCTTCCTTATTTTCGCCGGAATCATCCTCGACAAGATGGGTGTGCGCTTCACCGCCTTGCTCTCTGGAGCTGTGATGCTCATCGGCGCAGTGATCAAATGGTATGCCGTGACCGACAGTTTCCATGGTAGCGGTTTGGAAACATGGTTTACCAACAATCTGAACTACATCCCGGGATTCGATGAATTGGGCGTATCACCATTCTATGAGGGAATGCCTGCTTCCGCCAAGTTAGCTGCAGTTGGGTTCATGATATTCGGTTGCGGTGTAGAGATGGCCGGCATCACAGTAAGCCGTGGAATCGTGAAATGGTTCAAGGGTCGCGAGATGGCATTGGCCATGGGTAGTGAGATGGCGTTGGCCCGCTTGGGTGTTGCCACATGCATGATATTCTCACCGTTCTTCGCCAAACTCGGTGGCAACATCAGTGTGTCCCGCTCGGTAGCGTTCGGTGTTATATTGCTGATGATAGCGCTCATCATGTTCATAGTCTATTTCTTCATGGACAAGAAGCTCGACGCCCAGACAGGCGAGGCAGAAGAGAAAGACGACCCGTTCCGCATCAAGGACCTGGGGCAGATTCTCACGAGCAGCGGATTCTGGCTTGTAGCCCTTCTCTGCGTGCTCTATTATTCAGCCATCTTCCCGTTCCAGAAATACGCCGTCAACATGCTCCAGTGCAATTTGGAATTCACAGAGCCTGCCGAAGGTTCTTTCTGGGCCAGTTCGGCAGTCACCTTCGTTCAGTATGCCATTATGTTGGTAGTTGCCGCAGCTGCATTTACCAGTAACTTCATGAAGAAGAAGAACTTGAAATACAGCTTGCTCTGCTTGGCCATCGTATCGCTTGTGGCATTCTGCTACATGGGCTATATGCGTCAGTCGGCAGAGACCATCTTCGCCGTATTCCCGCTTCTTGCCATGGGAATCACTCCTATTCTCGGCAATTATGTTGACCACAAGGGTAAGGCAGCCACAATGCTTGTTCTCGGTTCATTGCTTCTTATTGCATGCCACCTCACATTTGCCTTCGTTCTTCCTATGTTTAAGGGCAGTGCCGTAGGTGGAGTTATCATCGCATACGTGACAATCCTCGTTCTTGGTGCATCCTTCTCCCTCGTTCCAGCTTCCTTATGGCCGAGCGTACCGAAATTGGTTGACGCAAAGGTTATTGGTTCTGCATATGCTCTGATTTTCTGGATTCAGAACATAGGTTTGTGGCTCTTCCCGTTGCTGATTGGCAATATATTGGATGCTACGAATGAAGGAGTGACAGACCCTACAAAACTTGACTACACTGTTCCACTCGTGATGTTAGCAGGCTTGGGTGTTGCAGCCCTTATCCTCGGTTTCGTTCTGAAGATCGTAGACAAGAAGAAAGGACTTGGACTTGAAGAACCGAATATAAAGGAGGGCTGATTTATCATATAAGACGATAGTTTTTTTGAAGACGAAAAAACAAGAAGACAAGACGAAAGTATTTGTAATTGAGAATTGTTTTCAGAAAAATATAATAAAAAATCTAAACAATAATTATAAAACAAAAGAAACATGTTTGAAGGACAACCCAAAGGCTTATACGCCTTAGCATTGGCAAATACGGGCGAGCGTTTCGGTTATTATACGATGATCGCGGTATTTGCACTATTCCTGAGAGCCAATTTCGGCTTAGACGCAGGCTGGGCTGGTGAGATATTCAGTGATTTTCTCATGCTCGTCTACTTCCTCCCGATAGTTGGTGGAATTATGGCCGATAAGTTTGGTTTCGGCAAGATGGTGACTATAGGAATCATCATCATGTTCCTGGGCTATCTACTTCTTTCTTTCCCTCTTGGAGGCAACACCACAGCTTTGATTGTGATGCTTGGAGCTTTGCTTCTCATCAGTCTTGGCACCGGTTTGTTTAAGGGTAATTTGCAGGTAATGGTAGGTAATCTTTATGAAGATTCGGCTTATGCCGCCAAGCGTGATGCCGGTTTCTCCATCTTCTATATGGCCATCAACATCGGCGCGTTATTTGCACCGACCGCCGCCATCAAGATTATGGAATGGGGGCAGCAAAGCCTTGGCATGAGTGTGAACGACTCCTACCACTTGGCATTTGCCGTTGCATGTCTGTCGCTGATTCTTTCAATTGGCATCTACTATGCTTTCCGAAGCACATTCCGCCATACTGAAGGTCAGAAAAGTGCAGCCAGCGATGACAAAGCCGCATCAGTACCGGAATTGACCAAAGAAGAAACGAAGCAGCGCATCGTGGCATTGTGCCTGGTTTATGCCGTCGTTATTTTCTTCTGGATGGCATTCCATCAGAACGGTTTGTCGCTAACCTACTTTGCCGACGAGTTCACGGAGAAGAGTGCAGAAGGAGCACACACCCTTCCGTTCAATGTGTGGAACCTCGTGGCAATCATCATCCTGGTTTATGCCATATTCTCTGTTTTCCAGAGCAAGACATCCAAGGTGAAGCTGATATCAGGAATAGTTGCGGGCGCAGCCATAGCCTTTTTGATTTATCAGTATAGTGTTGCTACCGGCAGTGTTGATATCAACGCACCTATCTTCCAGCAGTTCAACCCATTCTATGTTGTGGCGCTAACCCCTGTGAGCATGGCTATATTCAGCAGTTTGGCAAACAAGGGGAAAGAGCCTTCAGCTCCGCGTAAGATAGCCTATGGCATGCTTGTAGCAGCCGTAGCATTCATGCTGATGATATTCGCAAGTCAGGGTCTTTTGACTCCAAATGAGCAGGCTGCCATAGCCAAGACCGGTGATTTAGGTCCTTTGGCCTCTCCTTATTGGTTGATCAGCACATACCTGGTTTTGACTTTTGGTGAGTTGTTGCTCTCTCCAATGGGTATTTCCTTCGTTTCGAAGGTTGCTCCACCTAAGTATAAGGGTTTGATGATGGGCGGCTGGTTCGTAGCCACAGCCATCGGTAACAAGTTGGTTGCTGTGAGCGGATACCTTTGGGGCGACCTTCCGTTGTGGGCAGTATGGACAGTGTTTATCGCATTGTGTCTGTTGTCAGCGTTGTTCATGTTCGCCATGATGAAACGTTTGGAGAAGGTGGCATAAGTAATTCAAAATCACATTCAAGATATTGATAATGCAGAGAGCTGTATTTGCTCTCTGCATTATTATATTATTATAAGATAAAGACTCTATAGAGAATTTAGATATTGTGGATTTTCTGGATTTTCTGGATATTCCGGATTATCTAGATATTCTAGATTTTCTAGAATTTCTAGATTATCTATAAAATCTAGAATTGTTAGAATTTCTAGAGTCGCTAAA
>FLNV01001033.1_pt1 | contig 59409 bp, 35 predicted proteins | sample 1140351 | NCBI WGS metagenome assembly FLNV01 (sample SAMEA3878207, study PRJEB12797) | bioreactor metagenome | biome: Moose rumen | place: Sweden | collected 2011-10 | reverse complement strand
TGTTATAGCGTCATATTGAATCCGGGGACAGGCACGTCACAGAGCCTGTCCCTAAGTGTTAAATTATTAAAAGATAATGAGTCAAAGCCTTTGTCCTAACCTATCCAGTATTTATTCTTGGCGGTACATGAAGGATTGTCATCCAGAAAATTTCGGTTAAAAATGAGTTTGCCTTCATTTTTCGTATAATACATTCATAATCAATATATTACGCTTATGAAGGCAAAAATTTTGCCTTCATAAGCCTTCATCATGCCAAGTTGACCACCAATACTAATGGATTTGGTTATTAAAAGTAGTGAGAAAGGGGACCTTTCACGATAGTTCTAATAACCTTTTTGAGTGGAATCAGTGGCCTTTTCAATTGCAATTAGTGACCTTCTCCAGACCAAAACAACTTGTTTTGGTTCCAAGATAGTGATTACTATCATGCTTTACGCTACCCTATTTTTATGTCTGTGACAGTCATATCCCATTTCCTTGGTCATAAGTTTGCATCGAAAACAAGGTGAAAGACTTGAAATTATGAAGGCAAAAATTTTGCCTTCATTCTCATATCTTTCTGATTGATAAATGATTAGAAGGGAAATGAAGGCAAAACGCATTTTTGATCATTTCGTGGGAATGATGAACTTATGAACCTGCTGTTACGGAATTCTATCATCTGCGACTGGACACGAAAAAGGCTGGACATCCATCCAGCCTGCACCTCGAGAGAGATCTATTAACCAAATATTACAACTTCTGACTTACCTGTGGGTAAACCGGACTGATGAACATCAGAAACTTCACTGTGCTCCTGAGAGCCTTCTTTACTGCGTTCATCACTTTGTCTGCCACTGCCGCGCTGTTGAACTGTGCCACTGCCATCGGCGTTAATTCCATTGCCTTCATAATCGTATTTTTTTAATTGTTATTAATTCGTTTTATTTGTACCTCAGAACTTTCTTGTTCCTTGTTTCTATTGCAAAGATACAGCCGATTCTTAACGTGACAATGTTTTTTCATGAATTCTTCCGAAAGTTGAATGAACAGGCAAACAGTCTTCGGACATACTGGAGAAAAGGGCGATATTCCTGTCCACAGATGATGATAATTGCTACATTTTTCATTATCTATTTTCCATTTTGCCTTCGGCGATTATCGTTCGCATCTCGGCATAGCTCATGCAAGCATGACTCTGCTCTCACTGCTCCGATATTTCTCATTTATCCCTTGTTTTCTTCAGAAAAATTGTATCTTTGCGATGGTAAAGAAGAAGATGATGATGAAAAATAAGTATTGTGTGACATGGTTTGTGGTGCTGGTGCTTTCCGCAGTACCCATAAGAATAGTTGGACAGGGGGAACAAATTATCAAGAAGGAGTCAACGGAACAAACGAAGCCTCGTAAGCGCATCCTTTTCATCGGCGACTCGGTCACTGATGGCGGATGGGGACGCAGTGGCGGACTGATGACTCCCTCGGAGAAACGTAACCAGTGGGACCAGAACCACCTGTATGGACATGGGTATATGGAGATGTGCGCCGCCCATTATATGAGTCTTTACCCGGAGGAGGACTTTGTCTTCATGAATCGTGGTGTCTCAGGGAACACGCTGTATGATCTGCAACGGCGCTGGCAACAGGATGCGCTGAACCTGCAACCGGATGTGGTGAGTATTCTTGTGGGTATCAATGATGCGAACCGTTTTTTGCGGGACACCACGCAGGCTATACCTAATTATATACAGTGGGAGCAGACGTACAGACAGTTGTTGGCTCAACTACGTGCTGTTAATCCTGATGTGGTGATTATCCTCGGTACTCCCTTCGTGGCAAAGGTGGGGAGGATTGGCGGCAACGAGAACTATCCCCAACTTGAGGCTATCGTCCATCGATTGGCACAGATCGTAAGGAAAATTGCCGAGGAGGAACATACACTACTTATCTCCTACGATACTATGTTCACCCAACTGCAAGGTAACGCCCCTCGTCCGGACTACTGGATATGGGATGGCATCCACCCCACCACCGCCGGTCATCGGCGCATGGCTGACCTGTGGATACAACAGGTGGGAGAATTGTAAAAGCTACAGATACACTCGGGGACAGGTCTCTTTATGGGCCCTGTCCCCGAATCGATATTACGCTATAACATAAATGTCTTTAAATCCCCTCCCTCAACAGGGAGGGAGGAGGAGGGGCATTGTTTTTTTGAAAGATTTTACTAACTTCGATATTACATTTATGTGGGGCGTGCAGTCATAAGGGTATAAATATGAAACAGTTTCATCTTAGAAAAGAACACCTTGTGAAAAAGATTGCACTGACGTTATTGGTATTTTTCTTGATTTTTTTTGCCGGGAACAGCGCTGGCACAGTATGGCCCTGTGGGGTTCGTCAATGTGAATGAGGGCATCAACGGTATTACCGGCGGTATGGGCGGAAAGGTCGTGCGGGTGAACAACCGTGAGGACCTGGCTCGTTATGCCGGTGACCCTACACCTTATATAATAATAGTAGAGGGACGTATGGAGGGTAACGGCCTGAACCGTAAGAAAGATTTCATTGAGCTGGCGAGTAACAAGACGATTGTCGGCGTGAAAGGGGCTGAGTTGGCGGTCGATGATACGGTGAGCCATCCTTTCGAGAATCTCTATGCACATAGTCTCGATGAGGCCTCGTGTGGCTTCGTCACCGACAGGAACAGTTATTTCGGCAAGGCTCTCTCCGGGGAATTTATATTCGCCGGAAATGTTTTTCACGGCTTTTTTTGTGTGGATTAAGAAAAAAACACTATATTTGCATATTTAATAACAAAGTCTTTGTGATACAGATCATTCATAACTAATATAAGATACACGTAACCATGGGAACAAGAGATTTAAAGAATGCTGAGCAACAGCGACAATACAGTGAGTTTTTATCAGAGGTCAAAACCTTCGTGAAGTCGGAGAATATCTATACCGACGAACTGCGTACGTTAGGGTGGGGTACCGATGCCAGTTTCTACCGGCAGATACCGAAGATCGTCATCCGCAGTGATGGTGAGGAACAGGTGTCGGCTATCGTCAGAGCCTGTGACAAATACAACCTTCCCTTTACTTTCCGTGCCGCCGGTACCTCCCTCTCCGGTCAGAGCGTGAGTGACTCGATACTGATCGTGGCCGGCAAGCATTGGGAGAAATATGAGATTGGTGAGAACCAAGACAGTATCCGCCTGCAGCCCGGTATCGTGGGCTCACGTGTCAACGAGATCCTGAAACCTTACGGACGAGTATTCCCGCCAGACCCAGCCTCTATCGGTTCTGCCATGGTGGGTGGTATCGTGTGTAACAATGCCTCGGGAATGAACTGCGGCGTGCATGCCAACAGCGACCGTATGATGGTCAGCGCCCGTATCATCCTTACCGACGGAACGGTGGTGGACACCGGTGATGAGAAGAGCAAGGCTGCTTTCCGGCAGTCACACCCCGATTTTATCCGCAGGATAGAGGAGCTTCGCGACCGTGTAAGGGCCGACAAAGAACTCGTTGACCGGATCAACAAGAAATACAGCATCAAGAATGTGACCGGCCTGAATATCCGTCCGTTGCTGGCCTACGATGATCCTTTTGACATCATGGCCCACTGTATGGTAGGTTCTGAGGGAACCTTGGCCTTCCTCTCTGAGGTGACGATGAAGACCCTCTATGACTATCCGTATAAGGCATCGGCCATGGTGTATTTCCAGACGATGAAGGAGAGTTGTGAGGCGGTGGTGGCCATGAAGAAACTGAAGGCAGGCGAAGAGGATCTGATGATGAGTGCCGAGAACCTGGTGGTGAAAAGTGCCGAGATGCTCGACTATAAGTCGCTCAGCTCTGTTGACGACCCTGTCTATCTGCAATATCAGAAAGATGTGGATGCCGGAAAGATCCCGGGTGTGGAGCCCGGCGACTATCACAACCTTACCGCCATCCTCACGGAGACGAAGGCAAAGACCCATGAGCAGCTGGTGGAGAAGATGAATACGGTGAAGCAATGTCTGTCGCAGTTCCGTCTTTATATCCCCGCCGAGTTTACCGAGGATCCGAAGATTTACGGAAAATACTGGGCTATCCGCTCCGGCATCTTCCCCTCTGTGGGAGGGACGCGTCCGGTAGGCACCTCCTGCCTGATAGAGGATGTGGCCTTCCATATCGATGACCTGCCGGAGGCTACGGTAAAGCTCCAGAAACTGATCGCCGACCATGGCTATGACGATGCTTGTATCTACGGTCATGCCTTTGAGGGTAACTATCACTTTATCCTGAACCAGAGTTTCAAGAGCGAGAGTGAGGTGAAGCGTTATGAGGAGATGATGCGTGACGTGGCTCGCCTGGTGGTAGAGGAATATGACGGTTCGCTGAAGGCAGAACATGGCACCGGCCGTAACATGGCTCCTTTCGTGAAATATGAATGGCGGGAGAAAGCCTATGAGGTGATGAAGGAGCTGAAAGCGATCTTTGACCCGAAGGGACTGCTGAACCAAGGTGTTATCTTCAATGATGATCCTGAGTGTTTCATCAAATGTCTGAAACCTCTGCCGGTATTGGATTATGATTTTGACCGCATTCCCGACGGAGGTCATTATCTGGCTGGTGACCGTTCTTCCACAAAGGCTACTGTTGAGGCTGTGAAGCGCGCGAACAAATGTATCGAGTGTGGCTTCTGTGAGGTGAACTGTATGTCGTGCGGCCTGACGCTCTCCTCACGTATGCGTATCGCTGTGCAGCGTGAGATCCGTGACCTGACTAACAGCGGCCGTGATCCGGAGCGTCTGGCAACATTGAAGAAACAATATGCTTATTATGGAGACCAGACCTGTGCTACCGACGGACTGTGCTCCACCTCCTGTCCGATGAAGATCAATACCGGCGAGCTGACTCACCTGATACGTCAGATGAACATGCTTGACAATAACACCGGTTATAAGGTAGGAGAGTATGCCGCTAACCACATGGCGGGTATCAAGTCGGGCCTGCGTGTGGTCCTTGACGTAGCCAACCTCGGACATACCGTTCTCGGATCCTCGCTGATGAGTGGAATCTGCAATGGTATGAACAAGATGGGACTGCCGCTGTGGACCACCGCCATGCCGAAGAAGGTGCGTCAGCCGAAGCCGGGATCACATGTGGGAAAGGCAGTGAAGGAAGACCTGAAGGTGGTGTATTTCCCCAGCTGTATCAATCAGACGATGGGACTTGCCAAGGGTGCTCCCGTCAAGAACAGTCTTGTGGACGAGACCTGTCAGTTGCTGAACAAGGCCGGCTATGAGGTAATCTTCCCTGAGAATATGAATAAGATGTGCTGCGGACAAATCTGGGAGAGTAAGGGAATGCTCGACATCGCCGACAGGAAGAGTGCGGAGCTGGAACAGGCTCTGTGGGAGGCCAGCGACCATGGCCGTTATCCTGTATTGTGCGACCAGAGTCCGTGTCTCCACCGTATGAAGAAGGTCATCACCCGTATGAGTCTCTATGAGCCTGCCGAGTTTATCATGACCTTCCTGAGAGACCGTCTCGACTTCCATCCTATCGACCGGCATATCGCCCTGCATCTCACCTGTTCTACCCGTGAGATGGGTGTCTCCGACCAGTTGATACAGTTAGCCAAGCTCTGTTCCAATAATGTGTTCCTCCCCGAGGGCGTAGGCTGTTGTGGCTTTGCCGGTGACCGTGGGTTCACCTATCCGGAGATGAACCGTTATGGATTGCGCAAACTGAAACCTCAGATTGAGGAGCATCATATAGAGGTGGGCTACTCAAACAGTCGTACCTGTGAGATCGGTCTGCAGACGAACACGGATATCCCGTATATGAGCATCGTCTATCTGGTGAATGAGTGCACGACAGTGAAGTGAGGGACGTAGAGTAAAGTATAAGGGACAGGACCGTTGCGGCCCTGTCCCTTTGTCGTTACCGGAATCTCTCGCTCTGGCAGCAGGCAGGAATCCCTAAAGGCGTATCTTCTTGCCGTTGTGGATATAGATGCCGTTGTTGGAGGGAGCGTCCGGCAGTTGCCTTCCGTCTAAGGAGTACCATGTGTTGTCGTCGGCGGATAGATCTTGAATGTCTCTTATCTCTGTGGCTGTCAGAAAGGCTTTGAGAGAGAAGAGGCCGTCGGCAGCCCTTCCGTTATTGGGATTGAAGAGTCCGTGGTTATACCAAGGTTCATAAACACTGTTGTTGTATGGATTCTCCTCCGGGAACCAATAGAGGATTGCTTTTACCTTTTCGATAGCCTTGAGTCTCACCACCAAGTCATCAAGGAATTTCTTTTGCCCCGCAGCCGAGGCCGGCCACGTGCCGGTGAAGTTGTATGTGGCATTGGCGGGATACCAGTTATTGTAATAACCTGTCTCTACGATCATGATATCCTTGGTGGGGAATGAGGAGATACAGTTGTTAACGGTTGAGGCTAAGGTGTTCAGGTCATTATGCCACTCGGGATAATAGCTCAGTCCGATGATGTCATAATCCATACCACTCAGTTTGTTATAGATGCCCTGTGTCGTGGACCAGTTGGCGGTGCGCTCAGTGTGGATAATGATCTTTGCGTCCGGCACCTCCTCCCGACAGGCACTGATGGCTTTGGTGAGGAGCGTAAGGAAACGGTCCCAGTTGGCAGTATTGCTCGTATAGCATTTCTTTAGGTTGCTGCTACCCTTCGCTCCCCACAACATACCGTAGCTGATCTCATTACCCGTCTGGATATAGTCGGGTGTCGCCCCGGCAGCCTTCATCGCTTGAAGGCATTCCTTGGTATAGTCATAGATCTTGGTATATAACTGTTCATCGGTGAGATTCTTCCAAGCCTCGGGAGTATATTGGTTGGAGGGGTCTGCCCAGGTATCGCTGTAATGGAAATCCAGCATCAGGGCAATGCCGGCATCCTTGATTCGTTTGCCGAGTTTTTTCACATAATCGAGATCCTGTACGACACCAGTCTCCTGAGTCGGGTTGACAAAGAGTCGTACACGCATCATGTTATAACCCGCCTTGTCTTTTAGGAAGGTGATCACATCATTGATCTTTCCTCCCTCACTATCGTAGTAGTTGACATTTGCCTCCTCATATTTCGGCAGCATGGAGATATCGCCTCCCACATATCGTTGTGCATGGATGGAAAGTGTGCAGACGGCGGTAACAGCCATTAAAAGAATTCTCTTTTTCATATTACTCTTATTTCACGACTTTCTTTCCTTTGTAGATATAGACACCGTGTGGCAGACCGTTGAGATCATATTGGTCGCGTATAACCCTACCATCGATGGTATATACCTTATTATTATATATAGGAGCGGAAATCTCACGGATGCCGGTAACGGTGCCGGTAACATCGTTCACCTTGTACTTGCCGCCCTCTTGCGTGGTGGAGATCTCAAAGTAGCTGTCGCTGCTCACGTCGTTGATATCAACGGTCTGGGTAGATCCGCTGTTTGTGGAGAATACGAAGTTGACACAGTCTTCTTCGCTGTTCATGGTGAAAGACTTATAATACCAGGTGGTGCCGTTAATGCTCTTGGTAGCCGTCACACGGTCACCGGGCCAACTGGTGTTGGTGGGAGAGTGAGTACCGTCGCCACCCCATGTCCAGAAGTTGACATTACTCCAGCCCACCTTACTGATATCAACATAAACCGTGATACTCTTGGGCTCGAATGTGTTGAAGGTATATTCGCGGGTGATCATACCGGAAACACTGCTGTTTTTCAGCAAGCCTACCTTCAGCGTGCAAGCATCGCTGATGGTAATGGTCGTCCCGCTGCTGACCTTCGTGCTGCCGGCGGTAGGATCGCTGCCGTCAAGGGTATAGACCAGTTGTGCGTTTGAGTCGGAGGATACTGCTGTCAGTGTCACACTGAGTGTACCTTTCGCATATTCTCCCGATGCTTTGTCTGCCCATGCTGTCTCGTTGGATTTCGAGAGATAATACGCATAATGGTAGCCGGAGAGAATCTTGACGAAGTTCTGGTTCGTCGGCGTATATTTGTCCGCATTGGTTCCTACGACAGCCATCAGCTGTCCGTTTGTCCCTGTGACACTCACTCCGTAATATGCTGTATTATTGGCGATATTGGTATAAGAACTCGTATTTGTGATGCCTGCGGCCTTTCGGGCGTCGATCATCGCCTTGATCTCATTCTTATAGGCCATCCAGTGAGTCATGAAGACACAGGGTGTGCCGGGCATGGCAAGCAGATAGGCATTGGCGGCGAGGGTGTCTTTCTTAATAGGGTCCTGTGCGGCGTCGGCACGTTTCTCCGTATCGTGGTTCTCTACGAAGGTGACGGCATAACGTTTGTAGATGCCATTGCTGATGTTGTCACTTATCAAGGGCCAGTTGCCATCGTTCTGCTGTCCGAGCTTTTGCCAGTTATTGTTGTTGATGGCGTTACGTACGGTATAGCGGAACTGGAAGTCGAAGGCGGCACTCTGTATGACACCGTTCACCTTGGTGGCGTCAATCCAGTTCTTGATGGTACTTGTTCCATCCCAACATTCTCCCACGGAGTACTGTACGCCACAGTCGGAATTGTACATACCGGTGTAGGAGCCGCTATAGCCTTTCACCATATCGTAGCGGAATCCCGTATAGCCGAGGTAGTTGAGCAGGTACTTCAGATACGCCTTGACATTATCCTGTACATTCGTGCTCTTATGGTCGAGGTCACGCATGCCGGACCATCCTTCACCTGTGTCGTTGTTGCTGCTCAGACTGTAACCATTGGCATTCGCCCATGTCAGTGTGCTGCCGCCATCATCATCCTTACAGATATCGGTAGATACCATCTGATAGGACTGGCCATCATAGGGATTCGTCTCTTTCGGGAAATCCACCCAGTTGGAGACATTCTTTCGGTGATTGACAACCACGTCGGCAATCACGCCGGTACCTTTCTGCTTGAGTGTCTGTATCAGCGACTTTAATTGTGTCTCTGTGCCAAAGGAAGAATTTTGGTTGTAATAATAGAGAGGATCGTAACCCATACTCGTGCCATTACAGTTGCCGCTCTGTGGTATCCATATCAATGAGAAATACTGCGACAGCTCGTCTGCCTGCTTCTCTAAGGTGGTCCATTGGGTAGCATTATACGAATCCCAATAGAAGGCTTGCAGCATCACACCACCGTAGTTGGTGGGCCATCCTTGGGCTCGTATGGGTGTATCGCTGAGGAAAAGGAAGACGAACAGCAGTAATAAGGAGTAGATTTTCTTCATATTCTTTTTGGTTCAGGTTATCAATATCTGGGTATCACATAAAGTTCCCACCCCTAACCCCTCCCCGTCGGTGTGGGGAGAGGATGATACGCAACCTCTCCTGGGGAATGGGATAGGGGTGGCTGAAGATTATTCACCAACCACGATGACGCAGCGGTTACGGTCGTTCTCCTCGAACGGCTGTACGGTGTCGCCATAGGAGTTGACGATCATACGCTCACGGGCAACACCCTTATTATAGAGGGCATTGGCAACCTTCTCGGCGCGTGCCTTGGCATACCCAACGTTGATCTTGGGATTACCTGTACCTCTGTCGGCATAACCACTGATGGTGATGCTCTTGTCCGGATATTTGCTGCACCATGCCACAATCTTGTTGAGGATCTTGTCGGGATCAGGATCAGACAGACGGATATTGTAGAAGAACACCTCGCGGAGCGGCTCATCCTTCACTACGGGCTGTGGCTTGGGCTGTGGCTTGGGTTCCGGCTTCACGATAGGTTTCGGTTCCGGACGTGGTGCCGGCTCCTCATAAACAACAGGTATCGGCTCGGGTATCACCACCTTCTTCTTCATGCCGAAGCGGAAGGTGAGTCCTACCAATGCCTGAACCTGCCAGTCGGGATCCCAGTTGCGCTTGAGGTTGAACTCATCATTCTTATAGTTGGCGTCAAGCTCGAGGTTCACAGCCATCTTGTCAGAGACATTATACTGGAACATCGTACCAAAGCGACCGTTGAAGGTGCTGTGCTTGGTGCCGCAGGCCTTCGGACCCACATAGTACTTCATGCTGTTGATGATATCATTAAACTCATCGAAGTCCCAGGCGTAGTTAACGCCGAAACCGGCGATGAGCAACCAGTCGAAGGCTTGGCTCGCACGGTTAGGATTCAGGATGTTCGACATGTTCATCAACAGGTCGAGGTCGCCGGTAATATTATTGAAGCTAAACTTCTGGTCGCTGCTCAGACCATCGTAGCGGTCGGCTTTGAAGCCACTGTTGATCTTCCACCCCTGCACATGAAGACGGGTACCTACCTTTGAGTTGAAGAAACGACCGTAAGAGAGAGCCACCTGCGGAGTGATCAGCTTACCGATGGGGTAGTGGGTCAGAGTAGCCTGTGCACCACCCTGTACTGAGAAGAAGTTATGCGGATAGCGATAGTCGTTATCGTCATTCTGTGCCTTTGCCGTGGTCACTCCTAAGAGGAGTGCCACAACAAGAGCGATATTTAGAAACTTTTTCATAATCAAGATCTCTTTAATGATTAAATTACTGTTTCGTCATCACAACTCTGTTATTGCCTTCATAGGCGATAAACAGTTGAATCTTATAAGTACCGGCCTCTGTCACATCGAGGTCCTTGCCATTATTCTGAGTCAGGTTGTCAAAAGCCGTCGGATCATCGTTGGCGCCTCCCCAAGAGATAGCCCAGTCATGATTCATACGGAACTTCATCGCTCCGGCATTCAGGCTGGTGGTTACCTCCCAAGCACCTGTCTCTGTGTTGTAGGTCAGGTCGGTGTCGGTATCCCAGCTGCCGTTGACAGTTCCGATGATACTGATATTGGTAACCTTTGTCAGACTGTATGTCATAGCTGCCAGGTCAACATCAATCTGGTAGAAGCCTGCTTCTGCGTTACAGTCTGTCTCACCCTCTTGTATCAATGTTCCGGCAGCACCGTTGGGATCCTGTCCCCAGTCGCCATCCCAGTTGTCTGCATTGGGCTTGAACTTGAATCCGCCATCAAGATAGTAGTAACCTTGGTATTTACCGTCGCTGTTCTGTCCATAGAGAGGCATCGACTGTGACCAACCGTGGCTGTTGCCGATCTCATAGATATACTCAGCGTAGTTGATCGGCGTTATCGTATAGGTGTAATCCATCATGTTGACAGAGAACCGATAATATTTAGATGAACCGTCAACGCAGAAAGAGTGATCACCATCAAGGTTGTAACGACGGTCGAAGGAACCGCTCAGGTCAGTGCTCTCACCCTTTGTGCCGAACAATTTGTTCCATACGCCATCTCCGACAGCCTCGATAGCCTCGTCGTCACCGAACGCGAACCACATCTCACCACCTGTGCTTTCGAAGGTGTAGGTAAATACGGGATCATCGAACACACTCTTGTCACTATGGGAGAATTTCTGGTCTTTAGAATTATCCCATCCCCCGGGACCACCGATAAGGTAGTAATTATCGGAGATGTTCACACCTTCAATCTGATAGGTGTAGTCCATCATGTTGATAGTCACCTTAATCAGCTTATTACCGGCGGGAACACAGAAGGATCCGTCATCACTCAGGTTGTAACGACGGTCGAGGTTACCCGTCAGGTCGGTATTTCCGTTACCCTTCTTCGTACCGAACAGTTTCGACCAGTCGTTGTTGTTAGCGATGGCATCGCACGCATCATCGTCACCGATAGCGAACCAGGTGTCACCCTCCGTAGCGTTGAAGATGATGGTGAAGACAGGATCCTCATAAACATCCTTACCGCTGTGGGTGAACTTCAGTTCCTTAGAGGCTGCAGAGCCTGCCCAGTCGTTCGGTCCGCCGACAATATAATAGTTCTCAGAGATCTGCGGAGCCTCCGGTATCACTGTGATCTGGAAAACGTCGGAGGTGGCAGTCTTCACGGTTGTCACACCGTTGCTCAGCCACATGCTGACCGTCGCATCGACAGAACGCTCCACAGGACGGCGACCATAGAGTGAGATGACATAGTTCTGCAGATCCTCTGCCGACATCTGTCCGTCACTGCTGATAGTGAAGGTCTGGTCGCCCAACGTTATCGTATAGAAAGGAGTGTATGAAGCGTCAGAGGCGGTAGGGGCGGATATGTTACATACCTTCACCTGCTCATCTGTCACGCTGTTGAAATCGATGACCCCAACAGTAGAAATACTACCGTCACCGAAAGACACTGTCTCCGGCTGACCGACAGTCTGCGGGTCTGCCCAGTCTTTGTAGTCATCGGTGCAGGAAACTAACACCGATGCTACAAAAGCTATTGCTAAAAATATTTTCTTTGTCATAATCGTATTCTTAATAGTTTATTCTACTGTTGATCAATGAGCATATAGTCGCCTGTAATATCATTGAAGAGGAACAGCCACTTGCCGTCAGGAACAACGAGGTTGCCATCGCCGTCGCCCTCACCGGCCAAACCGCTCTTATATCCCCAGTTGGTATCCCAGCTGCCAGGGATCTTCACCTTCAGTTTCTCACCACCGTTCACCTCGTAAGACCAGATATGGTTCTCACAACCGTCGAGAGTGAAGACAGGTGTCATATCGGAGTCACTCCAATCATTCATCGTACCGGCGATGCAGAGTGAACTGTAAACCTTCACGTCTTTGTCGTATTTCTCAATGGTGATGGTATTTGTTCTGGTGTCGAGGTTGATGGTGTAGTAACCGGCCTCCAGGATGGCGATATTATGGTTGTCACCATCATAGTCACCCAAGAAACTACCAGGATTATTCACATTGGTATAGTTGAGAGAAGTGTTCCAGTCACCCGGAGTGATGACGAACTTAAACTGTCCTTCGTAGGGGAAGTAGCCTGTGAATGAGGTCATACCACCGCCTGTGACAGCGTCATACTGCTCATTAGGAACGATGAACATTGGCACAAGACCCTTTCCGACGCCGTCGGATGAGTTGCTCCATGCGGAATTACCGATACAGCTACCTACCAGGTACCAGATAATCGGTGCTGCCGGCTTCAGCTCAACATAGTAAGGCACTACGTTCATGTTGATGGTGTTGGAGTAGATGGTGTAATACTCCTTGAAACTGGCATCCTGAATCGATGACTTCACGCGGAGGGTAAGATTAAGAAGGGCAGGGACATCAGCATCACCGGTCCAGCCACAGAGCTGAATCAAGTTACGGTTGATGGTCTCAGTGTTGAGCTGCACATCCTGACCGCTGCTATAGGTCTCACCGTATGAGAAGAAGTCAGCGCCGGTATTATCCTCCAGGTTGGCGTCATACTCTTGGTTGAAAGAGCCTGTCGGAGATATCTGCACCGTATAGGTGGGAACCACCGGCGTGTCGAAATCATTATATGGACGTGGCTGCGACCAGGAGAGTCCTACAGTGACAGACCTGTACAGATCCACGTTTCCTGTTATCGCAGGATTATTGAGTACAAACTGTGTAGGCTGTTGCAGTGTGGGGTTCGAGTCGTTATCGTCCTCACAGGCAGTCAGTGCGAAGGCACCGGCCAGCAGCAACATTGACATTCGGAATATCTTTTTCATATTACTTGTCATGATTTACAGATTAATAACCAGGATTCTGAACCAGGTTGGGGTTGGCATTAACATCCTCATCGGGGATAGCAAAGAGGTTAAGATATTCTGGCAGACTGGAACCGTTGGCAGAGCCGCCTTTCCAATCCCAGAGGTATCTGCCACTGTTGACACCGGCAAACAATCCATAACGGATCAGGTCGGTACGGCGGAAACCCTCGAAGTAAAGCTCACGTGAGCGCTCGTCGAGAATCTCATTAGTGGTGTAACCACCACGGGTGGTGGCATTGGCGCGCTGACGCAGGGCGTTGATATAGCCGGCACCGGTATCACTGGTATAACCGTTGTGCAGACGGGCGTCACACTCAGCAGCGATCAGATAAGCCTCTGCGGAACGCATGAGGAAGTAGTCGGTGTCCACAAACTGAGAGTTGTGAGGATTACCTCCATTGGAATAGGTGTTACGGAACTTACCTACTGAGTAACCTGAAGTAAACTCTGTTGGGGTGGAAACCACCAGTTCACGACCGATACCGTAGAACAGGGCACGGTCATCACCGGCAATCTGCGGCATGGAGTATAAATTCACCTGCGGTGCGTCATCGTAGGGGAAGAACTTGGCGACAAGCTGTGAGCGTGCGCGGTTTCCTGCCCAGAACTCACTGGTACCATAAGCGTAGCTGCGAACGAGCACAGGCTCTATGTTATCTTTTTGGTATTCTTCAACCATATCGCTGTTCAACCAGGCCTGAACGCCATTGACCGTATAAAGACTCATGTCCATATCCGCTTTCCAGGCGGAGGCCATCAGGAAGAGAGAGGTACCCCATGAGGTTGTTGTCAGACCATCCTGGATAAGAGGAAGGACAGCCTCTACGGAAGCACCGCTTGTGCCGTTGTCACCCATGAAGAGCATCTGGTAAGCGGAATACTGGCTGTTGCCTGTGGTCCACAGCTTGTGAGGCCCGTTGATAACCTTCTCCGCATATTGCTGGGCATCGCTCCAGCGGGCAGTACCGGTATAGACTTCTGCGTTGAGGTACATACGTGCCAGCAGCAGATTGGCTGCGTCTTGGTCAGCACGGCCATAACCCTCAGTGCCTTCTTTACGCACGGTCGGAGTCAGCAGGTCGCTGTAGATCTCTTTCAGCTCACTCTCGATCCAGTTGAAGAGGTCTGCTCGCTTGATCTGCTCCGGAGAGGTCGCAGCCAGCTCCGTAGCGAACGGAACGTTGCCATAGCAGTCCATCAGATAGTAATAGTAGAGTGCGCGGAGGAAACGAACCTCTGCGGTGCGTGTGGCATCGATACCCTCGCAAACATCCAGATAATGGTTGCAGTAGGTAATACCGGCATAGAGACGATAGTAGAAACCACGCAGCATAGGATGAGAGGCGTCAAACTGATCATAGTTGAATGCGGGAATACCCTCATCACCCCAAGCGCAGATAGCCTCGTCGGTAGTCAGCTCATTGGCGTTCCATAACTGGCGTACGAAACCTGTCGTACCACCATCCAGACCATCGATGTCACAGTCGCCGTTGGCACCACCCTGTCCGGCCAGAGCCATGTTGGCATAGCATTTCGCATAGAGAGAAGGCTCGTCAACCACCATGGTAGAACTCGGATCGATAGGTGTGACATCCAGGTCGCCTGTACAAGAGCTCAGGCCTGTCACAGCAAGGAGTAATGCTGTGGCTGGAATCATATTTTTGAAATATCTTAAGTTCATAATCGTATATTTTATTTTCGTTGTCATTCCTAATTACACGCAGCCATTAGAAGTTGAGGTTTACACCCACCTGAAGGGTGAATGGACGTGGGTACATGTTATTGTCGATACCACCGCCGACCTCCGGATCGAGACCATCGTACTTAGTAATGGTGAATACGTTAGTGGCAGAGGCGTAGATACGTCCGCTGAGACCATTGTAGTTACCACCCTTGAAGAGATTCTCGAAAGAGTAACCCAAGGTGATGTTGTCGCACTTCAGGAAAGAAGCGTTATGTACATACATATCAGACTTCTGATGGTCGTAGGTGCTCCAGTTAAGTGCCACGGCTGATGGTATGGTGTTCTGCAGGTAGCCGAACGAAGAGTCATAACGCTTCGAGGTGTTGGCATAACCTGCCTGTTTGTCCCAATACACATAATTGTCGAAGTTGGCGCGCAGACTGAAACCGAAGTCCCAGTTCTTCACCTGCAGACGGGAGCTCAGACCTGCTGTGTAAGGAGCTGCGGGGCTCTTGTAGAAATAGAGGTCAGCCTCAGTGATCTGTCCGTCGGCGTTACGATCCACATAGACACCTTCGAGTGCTTTGCCGTCCTGGTCGTAAACCTGCTGGTAAACGTAGAAGGAGTTGGCGGGATATCCGGCGGCGTGAGCCTGGATGGTTCCACCGGTACCGGCAGAGATACCGCCTGTCTTAACGACAGCAGACTCACCGGTCAGCTCGGTAATCTTATTCTTGTTATAGGTGAAGTTGGCTGTTACCTCCCACTGAACGTTCTCCGTAACGACAGGACGTACGGTCAGAGAAGCCTCCACACCACGGTTCTCGAGAGAACCGATGTTGCTGGATACCTGATTACGGAAGTTTGAACCGGCACTCACCGTTGCGGTGTTGATAAGGTCGGTGGTCTTACGATAGTAGTAGTCCACGCTACCGCTGATGCGGTTACGGAGGATGGCGAAGTCGAGACCAGCGTTATAGGTTGTGGTGGTCTCCCATTTGAGATCGGTATTCACTGCGTCGGGACGGTAGAGCAGGCCTTCGTCGTTGACACCGATAATCGGATAGCGACCGTCGGTATTCAGTGAGTTGACGTTATAAGAAGCGAAATAGTTGTAGTTTCCGATACCATCCTGCTGACCGGTCTTACCCCAACCGAGGCGGAGCTTCAGCTCATCGAGCCAGTTGACGTTTATGAAGATAGGTTCCTCGCTGATCTTCCATCCGAGTGCTACTGACGGGAATGTTGCCCAGTGCTCCTTGAAACGGGAAGAACCGTCACGACGTACGGTAGCTGTCACCATATAACGGTCGAAAGCGATATAGTTGGCACGTCCGAAGAAGCTGACCAGGTAACTCTCCTGTTTCCACAAACCGGTGCTGGGTTTATAGAGCTGTCCGGCCGCTGCTATACCGGTATCCTCGTCGATTCCTGTATTTGTGATAGGATATCTTCCTGCATAGTAGGAGTCTCCCCAGTATTTGTTGTGGCTCCACTCATAACCTAACATGATGTCGAAATGCTGTGTCTTCAGGAAGTCCTTGTAATACTGTGCGTAAGCAGAGTAGGTGAGGTTATACTTATGCTCGGTGGTATAACCGCTGTTGCCATAATAGAAGTTTGACGGTCCCCAGTTCTCATAGTCGGTCTTCTGCGTACCGTTGGCCCAGTCGCCGCTGGCATTCATGTGAATCCGGAGATCCTCGAAGCCGTGTACCTGATAATCCATCTCGATATTGCCGAGATAGTCGTAGGAGCGAGCGCGGTCGTTCTTCTCATACAGACGGGAGACGGGGTTGGCTGCGGTATTACGGTTCCACATACTGTCGTAGGTGTCGTCGTTCAAGGAAGAGGCACCGTCGGTCCACTGGAAATATCCGTGATAGTTGTCATACTTTGAATCGGATGATGTGACGGGCTGCGTGGGATCCATACGTGTGGCATCACTGATGGCATCTGTGTTTGCATAACGGTTGTGTGAATACATGAACTTACCGTTGATGTTGAACTTCAGATGGTCATTCAGCAGTGATGGGTTCAGTGTGACACTGGCGGTAGTACGCTGGAAGTTGGAAGTCTTCAGGATACCGTTCTGGTCGGTGTAGCCCAAGCTGACACGGTATGGCATATCCTTCAGTCCACCCTGTACGGTCACGTTATGGTCGGCGCTCACAGCACTGTGGAAGATCTCCTCCTGCCAGTCTGTATCCGCATTTCCCAAGAGGGCGGCGGCATCGCTGTCGGCTCCATAGTAGTTCTTGATAAAGTTTGTGTACTCAGCGGCGTCGAGCACTTCGAGCTTGTTACGTTTCACGGAGTAAGACACATTACCGTTGTAGCTCACCTGCGGAGCCATTCCCTTACGACCTTTCTTGGTGGTGATAATGATGACACCGTTAGAGCCGCGGCTACCATAGATGGCGGTGGCGGAAGCGTCTTTCAAGACGGTGAACGACTCGATATCGTTCGGGTTGACCATTGACAAGGCATTGGGAGAGCCTTTCACACCCTGACGGTCGAGTGCCATTCCGTCAATCACGATCAACGGGTCGTTAGAGGCGTTCAGTGACGAACCGCCACGGATACGGATGGTAGAGCTACCACCGGGAGTACCACCATCGCTCGTTACATTGACACCGGCGATCTTACCAGATAACATATCCTGTGCGCTGGTAATCAAACCGTGGTTCTTCTCGTCCGGCTTGATAGCGGTGACAGAACCCGTCAAATCATTCTTCTTAGCGACACCATAACCGATGACAACCACCTCGTTGAGGGATTGTGCCACATCTTCTTTCAAAAGAACCTGTAGGTTGGGTGCAGCAGCGACGATCGCATCCTCATAACCGATGTATGAGATGGAGATCTGGTCGCCTTGATTCGCATTTAATGTAAAGTTACCATCAAAGTCTGTTATCGTTCCGCCACTGGCTCCGACGATACGGACAGTAGCTCCGATGACAGCTTCTCCGGTAGCATCCTTCACATGGCCATTGACAGTGATTTGCTGTGCAAAGGCAGTTGCCGTAAGCATCATACCACAAAGTAGTGTGAAGATCCTCAAAGGCAATTTGAATTTTACCTGCTTCATCATTAACAATGTTTTAGTTAGTATATGATATAATTAGAGTTTTAACTATTAGCTAAGGTTGCTTCTCATGGTCGCTTGATAGCGAGTAGAGCTCATTCTCCTTTGCAAAATTAATCGTTGAAGTGCTTTGTTGTCTTGTTGTTGATAAAAAAAGATAACTTTGTGTTGCGCAACCGATTGCATGGCGTGCGTGTGCAACCGATTGCATCGTTGAAAAAACAGAAATAGCCGCCAATAAATAATAAGGTTGTTTATATTTGTTTATTTTTGTAAACAGAAAGCATCCGTCAGATGACAGGCCTATGAGTGATAGAAATCCCGTAACGATGAAAGATATCGCTAACGAACTTGGTGTTTCGGTGGCCACGGTCTCGCGTGCGCTGAAAGACAGTCCACGTATCAGCGAGGCACAACGGGAGCGTATCAAGGCTTATGCCCGTGAGAGAAATTTCTCACCCAATGTATTGGCGGAGACGTTACGAAGGAGTAAGACAGCCTCCCCTAAAGTAATCGGCGTGATAGTACCTCAGCTTACCCATTATTATTTCTCCTCTATTCTCTCAGGTATCGCAGAGCAGGCGGCATCTAACGATTATCATATCTTGGTAGCTCAGAGTCAGGAGCAGTTTGAGCTTGAGAAGAAAATCTGTGAGTCATTTATGACGCACCGTGTGTGTGGCGTGATTGTGTCACAAGCGAAAGACACTGTCAACTACGATCATTTCAGAAGGTTGATAGACGCTCAGATACAGTTGGTGTTCTATGATCGTATCTGTACCGGTATCAATGCGAGCAGAGTGGTGGTGGACGACTATCAAGGTGCCTTCAATGCCGTATCGTATCTGATAGAGTCAGGGTGCAAAAGGATCGCTTATTATGGTGCCACACGTGGATTGGAGATTTTAAAAAACCGTTACAACGGTTACAGGGATGCGATCCTGAAGCATGGGATGACGGTTGATGACGCCCTGACGATACCTTGTGAGACGCGTGCTGACGCGGAGGCACTCACACCGGAAGTTCTTTCCAGGGAAGACCGTCCTGACGCTTTCTTTGCCGTGAATGACGATACTGCCATCGGTATTCTCTATACCGCCAAGAGGATGGGGTTCCGGGTACCGGAGGATGTAAGTATCTGTGGATATACCGACAGTGTCAGTGCCGTGGCTTGCGACCCGATGCTCACAACGGTAGAGCAGCGGGGTAGGAAAGTGGGAGAGGAAGCTGTGAACATTCTTCTCGATCATGTAGAGGGCAGGGTACCGGCAGATAGGGTAGAGAAACGTGTGGTACGTACCCGACTGGTTGTCAGAGGTACCACAAAGTATGGGGAATAAACCACCGGGGCTGCTTACAAAGGCGTGCTGTCCCCGCTGATAAATAATGGATCATAATAATAAACGATAATGGAAAAACCTAATTTGCGATTCTGGCAATTGTGGAATCTGAGTTTTGGATTCTTTGGCGTGCAGATAGCTTATGCTTTGCAGAGTGCTAATATCTCGCGTATCTTTGCTACCTTGGGGGCTGATCCCCATAACTTGAGTTATTTCTGGATCCTCCCACCTCTGATGGGTATTCTTGTGCAGCCAATCATCGGTACGTTGAGCGACCGCACCTGGTGCCGTTTCGGGCGCCGCATCCCTTATCTCTTCATCGGTGCGACCGTGGCGGTGCTGGTGATGTGTCTCCTCCCCAATGCCGGTTCCTTGGGCCTGACGGTTTCCGCGGCGATGGTTTTCGGACTGGTCTCGCTGATGTTCCTCGACACCAGTATCAACATGGCGATGCAGCCGTTTAAGATGATGGTGGGCGACATGGTCAATGAGAAGCAGAAGGGACTGGCTTATTCGATACAGAGTTTCCTGTGTAATGCCGGCAGTGTGGTGGGCTTTGTCTTTCCTTTCTTTTTCACAGCGATAGGATTGGCAAATGAGGCACCTAAGGGTGTCGTTCCCGATTCAGTGATCTGGAGCTTCTATATCGGCGCAGCCATCCTGATTCTATGCGTGATCTATACCACGGTGAAGGTGAAGGAGTGGCCGCCGGAAGTGTATATCCAGTATAACCCTGTGGAGGAGAAGCAGGAAGAGACAAGTGGAAACTGGTTTACGTTGCTGAGGAATGCCCCACGAGTGTTCTGGCAGGTAGGACTCGTACAGTTCTTCTGCTGGGCTGCCTTTATGTATATGTGGACCTACACTAACGGTTCTATCGCCAGTGTTTGCTTTGGAGTAGATATGACAGCTGCTGATGCGACGAGTACCCTTCAGTATCAGACTGCCGGAAACTGGGTGGGTATCCTCTTCGCCGTACAGGCTATCGGCAGTGTGATATGGGCAGCCATCCTTCCGCAGTTCAAGAACCGTAAGGTGGCGTATGCCGTGAGCCTTTTCCTTGGAGGGGTCGGATTTGCTACTATCCCTCTTTTTGCTAATCAGTATGTACAGTTCATCCCGTTCCTGCTGATCGGATGTGCCTGGGCCGCCATGCTTGCCATGCCGTTTACCTTCGTGACGAATGCTTTGCAAGGTTACGGTCACATGGGAGCGTACCTCGGACTTTTCAACGGTACCATCTGTGTTCCACAGATCATCGCCGCACTGGTGGGTGGATTGATTCTTACCTTAGTAGGTAGCGTACAGAGCAATATGATGGTGGTGGCAGGTGTCTTCCTGGTACTGGGCGCTCTCTGTGTCTTCGGAATCAAAGAACGTAAGCGTGCGTAGATTCTGCCTCTTCCTACTGTGCGCCACCCTTTGTCTTACTGTCGTTAAGGCTCAGGAAACAAGGCGCTCCGATCGTACTGACGATATATTGCGATGGGTGCCGCTGACAGCTACGGTAGGAATGAAAATCGCAGGTGTTGACAGTCAGAGTTCATGGAAACGGATAACAGTCAATGGTCTCTCTACCCTCGCCCTGACGGCGGGGGTTACTCATTGTCTGAAACATACAGTGCATAGTATGCGGCCAGATGGAAGCGACCATTACTCCTTCCCCTCCGGACATGCCGCCTTGGCCTTTGCCAACGCCACCATCCTCCATAAAGAATATGGATATACCAGCAAGTGGGTGAGTATCAGTGGTTATGCCGTGGCTGCATATACAGCTTATGACCGAGTGCGACGTGACCGGCATCATTGGATGGATGTCATAGCGGGAAGCGCCATAGGTGTCGCTGGCGGTGAGCTGGGGTATTGGTTGGGCGACAAGATTACAGGTGAAAGAAAAAAAGGTCAGATGGTGTTTGTACCCAACGGAGTGTATCTTTCTTATACTTTTTAATAATGCAAACGTTTGCCTTGTAAAACAATAAGAACTTACTCTTAACGTTTTCATAATATGATATTAATTCATAATTTTACAACAAAAATAATTACGATATATTAACTAACCGCGTGTCGCCTATGAAAGTGCAATTTAATATAGAGTATCGTACGATATACGGAGAATTGCTGGTCTTGAACGTCATCGATGGGAAAGAACCACAGAATATCTCCCGTTATGAGATGTCAACGGTTGACGGATGTCATTGGAGCTGTGAGAGTAACACCGATCTCATTGTCAATCAAGTTGTGGATTATTATTACAGTGTGGAGCGGAGAGGTAAGGTCTATCGCACGGAGTGGCATACCATTCCCCATCGTCTGACACTTGACCCTATTACACGTCAGAGATATCAGGTGTACGACCTGTGGCGCGATATTCCGGAGGATACCTATCTTTACAGCACTGCCTTTACGGAGTGTCTGGCCAAACATGTCATTACCTCACCGGCGAGCAGTAAGGAAGCACCGGCAACACTCTGTCTGAAGGTGCGTGCACCACAGTTGGGCGACCGTGAGCGGTTGGTGCTGTCGGGTGATGATGTGTCGTTGGGAGGCTGGGATTTACAACAGGCGGTGACGATGTGGGAGCAGCAGTCAAACGAGTGGACCGTAGTCCTCGATGCTACGAAGATACAACGCCCTGTCATCGCATTTAAGTTTGTAATCCTCAAGGAAGACAATAACGATGTGATATGGGAGGAGGGTGATAACCGTACGGTGCGGTTGCCGTATCTGCAAAAGGGAGATAGTGTAACCCTTGAGTTGCCGCAACCCATCTTCCGCCACAAGCAGGAACGGTTTGCCGGAACCCTCGTGCCCGTATTCTCCTTGCGGAGCAAAACCAGTTTCGGGGTGGGCGACTTCGGCGATCTGAAGAAGATGATCGACTGGGTGGCGGGAACCGGACAGCGGGTGTTGCAGATACTGCCTATCAATGACACCACCCTTACCCATACCTGGACCGACTCCTATCCTTATTCCTGTATCAGTATCTTTGCGCTGCATCCGCAGTATGCTGATCTGAATGTGCTTCCTCCATTGAAGAGCGAGACACAAAGAAAACAGTTTGAGCTTTTGCGACAGGAGCTGAACGCACTGCCGCAGATAGACTACGAAAGGGTGAACCAGGCGAAGATGGACTATCTCCAACTGCTCTTTATGCAGGAGGGTAAGGAGGTGATGAAGTGTAAAGCATTCAAAGAATTCTTCGCAGAGACACAACAATGGCTGGTGCCTTATGCACAGTATTGCTGTCTGCGTGATAAATATACCACTACCGACTACACCCAGTGGCCTGACCATAACGTATGGGATGAGGCCGACCGCAAGGCTCTTTCGTCACCACGTACCAAAGTCTATCAGAAAGCAGCCTTCTATTATTTCGTGCAGTATATCCTGCATACGCAGATGGAGGATGCCCATCGTCATGCACGTGAGAAAGGTGTCGTGCTGAAGGGAGATATCCCTATCGGTGTGAACCGTCATGGCTGCGATGCCTGGATGGAACCACGGTATTTCAACCTTAACGGTCAGGCCGGTGCTCCTCCGGATGACTTCTCCGCCAATGGACAGAACTGGGGTTTCCCCACCTACAACTGGGATGAGATGCTGAAAGACAACTGTCAGTGGTGGGTGCGCCGTTTCTCCAATATGGCCCATTACTTCGATGCATACCGTATCGATCACGTGCTGGGATTCTTCCGTATCTGGGAGATACCTGTCGATGCGGTGCACGGACTGCTGGGACAGTTCTCACCGGCCTTGTCAATGACTCGTGAGGAAATAGAGAGCTACGGACTGCACTTCCAGAATGAATTGTTCCTGGAGCCCTTCATCATGGACTGGGTGCTTGACAGGATGTTCGGAGACAAGGCACAGGAGGTGAGGGAAAATTATCTGGAGCCTACTCACGACGGCCGTTATCGTATGCGTGAGGAATATAACACCCAAAGGAAGGTGGAGGCACGTTTCGCACAACTCGTAGAGACAGTGAGGAATACCGGAACGCTCTCGGAAGAGACTGTCAACGGGCGTGTCACCGAACTGGAGAATCTGCGTGACGGACTCTATGCGCTGATCAGTGACGTCCTCTTCGTGCGCGATCATAAGAATCCGGAACGCTTCCATCCCCGCATCGCCGTACAGACAGACTTTATCTACGAGTCGCTCTACGACAGTGATAAATATGTCTTTAATAAGTTGTATAACGATTATTACTACCGCCGTAACAACCAGTTCTGGTATCAAGAGGCGATGAAGAAAATGCCACGTCTCGTGGATGCTACCCGAATGCTGGTATGCGCGGAAGATCTCGGTATGGTACCCGACTGTGTGCCATGGGTGATGAACGAGCTGCGCATCCTTTCCTTGGAATTGCAGAGTATGCCGAAAGATCCGTCAACACGTTTCGGCCACTTGGAGAAGAACCCCTACCGCAGCGTTTGCACCATCTCATCACATGACATGCCCACCCTCCGTCAGTGGTGGGATGAGGATATGGAGCGTACGCAGGCTTATTATAACATGGTGTTACAACAGGACGGTATGGCTCCACATCCGTTGTCAGGCCTTTTGGCCGCGGATATCATCAGCCGTCATCTGTGTTGCCCGTCGATGTTGTGTATCCTCTCCATACAAGACTGGTTGGCGACAGATGAGCTGCTGCGGCTGCCGGATGCTGATGCCGAGCGTATCAATATCCCTGCGAATCCCAAGCACTACTGGCGCTACCGTATGCACCTCAATATAGAGGACCTGATAGATCATAGTGCCGCCTTTAACGGTCGTGTCATTGACATGATAACACGCGCAGGGCGGTAAGAAAATGAAGAGAGATAATAAAAAATGTAGATGGCATGAAGAAATTATTGTTGTTGGTTGTTGCCTTGGTTCCCATAATGGTCATGGCACAACGTGTAACGTCACCGAATGGTCAGGTGGAAGTGATCTTCTCACTTGACGGCACGCGTCCGCAATATGAGATGACCTACAAGGGAAAGCCAGTCGTCAATCCCTCCCATCTCGGATTGGAGTTGGCGAAAGATAAACACGCAAGCAAAGGACTGAAGGAATCTGACCTGATGGATGGCTTTAGAATCGGCAAGATAGAGAACAGCGCCTTTGATGAGACCTGGAAACCCGTATGGGGGGAGACGGCTACTATCCGTAACCACTATAACGAGATGGCTGTGACGCTCAACCAAGATCTTCGTGAGCAACAGCGTACGATCATCATCCGTTTCAGGGTTTATGACGATGGTATGGGACTGCGCTATGAGTTCCCGCAACAGAAAGACCTCAACTATTTCCTCATCGAAGAGGAGCGTACAGAGTTTGCCATGACCGGTGACCATATCGCTTGGTGGCTCCCCGGCGACTATGACACGCAGGAGCAGGAGACACAGGAGACTCGTCTGTCGGAGATCCGCGGACGTTTCAATAGTGCTGTCAACTGGGGGAACTCTTCCGTAGCCGTATTCTCAGAGACGGGTGTGCAGACATCCTTGCAGATGAAAACCGATGAGGGTCTGTATATCAATATCCATGAGGCAGCGTGCGCCGACTATGCTACCATGCACCTGGAACTGGTGGATGCGAAGACAAAGGCGCTTACAAGTAAGCTGGCGGGAAACAGTAACACCCGTACGCCAAATCCTTCCTCATCACGATTCCCTCTGCCGAAACCCTTCACCTTCGTCAGTCATCTGACTCCCGACGCCACAGGACTGAAAGGGTGTATGCAGACACCCTGTACGACACCTTGGCGTACGGTGATGGTGTCGGATGACGCCCGAGATATGCTGTCATCGAATCTGATCCTCAACCTGAATGAACCCTGTAAGATAGAGGATACCTCATGGATCCATCCTACCAAATACTGTGGCGTATGGTGGGAGATGATCGTGGGAAAGAGTGCATGGAACTATACCGACGACTATCCCTCTGTGTATATCGACAAGGTGGACTGGAAGAGCGTGAAGCCTAATGGTCGTCATGCCGCCAATAATGAGAAGGTGAAGCGCTATATCGACTTCGCCGCGGAGAATGGCCTTGACCAGATACTCGTGGAAGGATGGAACATCGGTTGGGAGGACTGGGCCAACCTCTGGAAGCGTGATGTGTTCGATTTCGTGACACCCTATCCCGACTTCGATATCAGAATGCTGAACGACTATGCACACAGCAAGGGTGTCAAACTACTCATGCACCATGAGACATCGTCTTCCACACAGAATTATGAGCGACATATCGAGGCAGCATACAATCTGATGAACAAGTATGGCTATGACGCAGTGAAGACAGGTTATGTGGGGGATATCATCCCGCGTGGCGACCACCATTATTCCCAGTCGATGAACAACCACTACCTCTATGTCCTGAAAGAGGCAGCCAAACATCATATCATGGTGAACGGCCATGAGGCGACACGTCCGACAGGACTCTGCCGTACCTATCCTAACCTCGTGGGTAACGAGAGTGCCCGCGGAACGGAGTATGAGGCATTCGGCGGCAGCCGACCCGACCATACGGTAATCCTGCCGTTTACCCGCCTGCAAGGTGGACCGATGGACTACACCCCGGGAATCCTCGAGACACAGCTGAACACGTGGAGTGAGAACAAGAACTTCGTGCATACCACACTCGTGGGGCAACTTGCACTCTACGTGACGATGTATAGTCCGTTGCAGATGGCTGCCGACCTGCCGGAGAACTATGCGAAGTTCATGGATGCTTTCCAGTTTATCAAGGATGTGGCGTGCGACTGGGATGACTCTAAATATCTGGAGGCAGAACCGGCCGACTATATCACTGTGGCCCGTAAGGCAAAGGGAACCGACAACTGGTTCATCGGCGGTAAATGTGACGAGAACGGCCATAAGAGTGTCATCAAACTCGACTTCCTCGACAAAGGGAAGAAGTATGAGTGTACTATCTATGCGGATGCCAAGGATGCGCACTATGAGCATAATCCGAAGGCGTATGTGATAACGAAGAGGACTGTCAAACAGGGTGATACGTTGAAACTCACGGAAGCTCCCGGTGGCGGTTTTGCTATTTCTTTAATGGCTAAATAAGATGAAGAAGATCTTGATGTGTGGATTGACTGCTTTTTTGCTGGCCTGCACCGGTCAACAGCATGATTCTTTCTGTTTTGATGAGATGACCTACTCTCCGGAGGAGACGGTCTTTAAACTCTTTGCACCTGCTGATGCCGAGTGTCTTGTCGTTGTGGGTGAGGACAGCGTGCCGATGGAGCTGACGAACGATAGTATCTGGAGAGCCAGCGTGAAAGGTAATCATAAGGGTGAGAAATACTGTTTCGTGGTAAACGGTCAGTCCTCCCCCGGCGTCTTCGCCAAGGCGGTGGGCGTGAATGGACTGTGTGGCGTTGTCGTAGATATGAGAGAGACGAATCCTGAAGGATGGGAGAGTGACAGACATCTGAAAGTGACGTCTCCTGCCGACCTTGTCATCTATGAGATGCACCACCGGGACTTCTCCATCGATGCTTCTTCCCAGCTGGAGCATAAAGGGAAATTCCTGGCTCTTACGGAAGAGAAGGCGATCAATCACCTGAAAACATTAGGCGTCAACGCCATCCATATCCTGCCAAGCTATGATTTCGGCTCGGTGGATGAGACAAAGCTCAGTGACAATAAGTATAACTGGGGATATGACCCTGTGAACTATAACGTGCCCGATGGCAGCTATTCCACAGATCCCTATGACCCGATGTGCCGTATCCGTGAGTTCAAAATGATGGTACAGGCGCTCCATAAGGCGGGCATACGTGTAATCCTTGACGTGGTGTATAACCATACCTACGATATTGAGCACAGTAATTTCCAACATACCTACCCCGACTACTACTACCGTAAGAATGCCGACGGGACGTATAGCAACGGCTCCGGCTGCGGCAATGAGACAGCCTCCGACCGGCCGATGATGCGCCGTTTCATGATAGAGAGTGTGAAACACTGGATCAACGAATATCATATCGACGGCTTCCGCTTCGACCTGATGGGTGTGCATGACATCGAGACGATGAATATCATCCGTGAGGAGGTGAATAAGATCGACCCCTCTATCTTCATCTATGGAGAGGGGTGGAGCGCCGGCAGTTGCGCCTACCCGGCAGAACTGTTGGCCACCAAGGATCATATCCATCTGATGCCGGGGGTCGCAGCCTTCTCGGATGAGTTGCGTGACGCTCTGCGCGGTCCGTTCTCTGATGATACCAAAGGGGCCTTCTTGGCAGGCCTGCCCGGTGAGGAGGAGAGTGTGAAGTTCGGTATCGTCGGGGGTGTGGAACATCCGCAGGTGGATATGTCGAAGGTGAATTACAGTAAAGAGGTATGGGCATTGGAGCCTACACAGATGATCACCTATGTGAGCTGTCACGACGATATGTGTCTGACCGACCGTCTGCGTGCCTCTATTCCCGGAATAAAAGACGATGAGCTGATACGCCTGGACTTACTTGCCCAGACCGTGGTCTTCACCTCACAGGGAGTGCCTTTTATGTTGAGCGGCGAGGAGATGTTGCGCGACAAGAAGGGCGTACACAACAGTTTTGAGTCGCCCGACAGCGTCAACCATCTCGACTGGGACAACCTGCAGCGTTATCCCCAGGTGTTCGAATATTACCAGCGCTTGATACAGTTACGCAAGAACCATCCCGCTTTCCGTCTCGGTAAGGCGGAGTTGGTGCGCCAGCATCTTGAGTTCCTGGAGGCTCCGCAGAATGTCGTGGCTTTCCGTCTGAAGGACAATGCCGGTGGCGATACTTGGAAGAATATCATCGTTGTGCTGAACAGTAATAAGGAGTCTGTGACGGTGAAGGTTCCCCAAGGAAACTATTCCGTGGTGGCCCAGAATGGTGTAATCAATGAGGAAGGTATCACAACAGTTTCAGGCAAGGAGGTGACAGTGGCGCCGCAATCAGCCTTGATGATACATGATTAAATTCTCTTATACAGTATTTTTTTCATAAAAAGGTTGTCAGGTTGTCAAAACCCTTTGGTACAGCGGGCGCGCAACCTTTTGAAGGTTGTCACAGGTTGACACAAGGTTGACACAGATGAAGCACTGAAGCACAGAGGATAGACAGAGAACACAGAGGATAATGGAAAAAGAGAAAGAAAGATAACACCTCTCCTTTCCAATTCTCTCGAGAATTCAAGAGATTTAGTGTTTAAATACCCGGTAATTAGTAGAGATTTGCCGCGAATTCTCTCGAGAATTTAAGAGAAGTAACAGGTAAGGTCTCTGGGAATTGCTTTTCCGGACATCGTATAAAAAGATTATAGAGATATGAGAAAGTTATTCGTCGTTTTGATGTGGTTGATGGTGACTGCGGAAATGTCTGCCGCCACCAAGATAACCGTTAACCGTATCGATCCCACCGACTGGTATGTGGGGATGAAAGACGCACAGTTGCAGTTGATGATCTATGGTGAAGGTATCCGCGATGCGGAGATAACAGTGGACTACGCCGGTGTGAAGGTGGATAGCGTGGTACGTTTAGACAGTCCGAATTACCTCTTGGTGTATCTTGACATGAAGGGTGCGCAGGCAGGAACGATGCCTTTAGGCTTTACGAAAGGAAAGGCTCGTACGACCGTCAACTACCAGTTGAGGAACCGTGAGATGAGTGGTGACAAACGAGAGGGATTCAGTATTTACGATGTGCTGTATATGTTGATGCCCGACCGTTTCGCTTCCAGTTGGCAGTATGTGGAGAAAGCGAAGGCGCTGAAAGGTAAAAAGGTGAAAGATGCTGATGACCGTCGGCTGATGAGTCTGAATCCTTATGTGGTGGATCGTACCCAACCGTCACTCCGTCATGGCGGTGACCTGGAGGGAATCCGTCAGCATCTCGACTATTTCAATGAACTGGGTGTCACTGCTCTGTGGCTCACTCCTGTATTAGAGAACAACTCCCCTGATAATGAGGAAGGATACAGCACATACCATGGGTATGCCACGACCGACTACTATCGGGTGGATCCTCGCTTCGGCACGAATGCCGACTATCGCCGTCTGGTGGATGAGGCCCACCAGAAAGGACTGAAAGTGGTGATGGACATGATTTTCAACCACTGTGGCTTTGAGCATCCCTGGGTGGCCGACCAGCCCAGCAAAGACTGGTTCAACCTGCCGGAATGGCTGGAGGACTCTCATGGCACTTCCGTTCCAAACGCTAAATTCCAACAGACAAGTTATAAGTTAACCCCGGTAAAAGACCCGTATGCCTCAGAGGTTGACTTGAAAGAAACGGTGGAGGGATGGTTCGTTCCTACCATGCCCGACCTGAACCAGCGTAACCCTCATGTGATGAAATATCTCATCCAAAACTCTATCTGGTGGATAGAGACGGTGGGTGTCAACGGCATCCGTATGGATACCTACCCCTATGCCTTTGCCGACGGGATGGCTCAGTGGATGAAGACCCTCGATGAGGAGTATCCTAACTTCAACGTCGTGGGGGAGACATGGGTGACAGAGCCTGCCTATACCGCTGCCTGGCAGAAAGGCAGTAAGGTGGCTGACCATGATAGTTATCTGAAGACAGTGATGGACTTCGCTTTCTTCGACCGGCTGGGTATGGCAAAATATGAGGAGACAGATGGATGGTGGAAGGGTTTCAACCGTCTCTATAACGCGTTGTGTTACGACTATCTGTATCCTGACCCCTCTCATGTGATGACATTTATCGACAACCACGATACCGATCGTTTCTTAGGCAATGGGAAAGACAGCCTGGCCCTGAAACAGGCGTTGGCTCTGCTGCTCACCATCCGTCGTATTCCACAACTCTATTACGGCACGGAGATTATGATGAACGGTACGAAGGAGATAACAGATGGTAACGTGCGTAAGGACTTCCCCGGCGGCTTCCCCGGTGACTCACGTGATGCTTTCACAAAAGACGGAAGGACCGCCGAGGAGAACAGTATGTTCGAATGGCTCAGCAGAATCTTGCATTGGAGGAATGGCAACGAGACCATCGTACGAGGCTATCAGACACAGTTCATCCCCTATCATGGGGTGTATGTCGTTTCCCGCCGGTGGCATCGTCATGTGGTGATGACCATCATCAATGGTACTTCAAAACCTACGAAAGTAGAAATCAATCGTTACAAGGAACTGATAGAAGAGCAGACGGAAGCTGAGGATATCACTACCGGTAAGACTGTCAGCCTGCGGCAGGATATCCCATTGTCACCACGACAGACGATGATTCTGGAGTTCTGATGATTTATAGAATAATCACTCTGAAGGAATAAGGCGGCATCATAACCGACCTTGTTCCTTTTTCTTTCCCTCTTCTTATGACGGTCTGTGTATCAGCGGGCTTTCCTGTCATCTCCTCATATTGATATTCCGCGGGAAGGGAGATGCCTTGAAGGTTGATCTCTGACGTTACCGGCAGGGCATTTACCAATCGGAGATACCTCCTGCCCGTCGCCACATCTCTGACGAGTGAGGCTGCCAGTCGTCGGGTGACTTTCTTTTCAACCGTCGGGTCATTCAACTGTCCTTCCCGTAACTCCCATTTTGAGGGGGTAAAAAGGTTGCCGCTGTACGCTCCAAAGAATCGCTGTGTCTCATAACTGGGCGTCAGGGTGACGTGGTCGTTGTCGAAATAGATAAGGTCAGGATCCCAGTTCTTGTGTTTCTCATGACAGAGGAGCGGCGCATAACTGGTCATCGCCACGACATCGCCGTTGCGCTCCACGTTACAGAGGTAGATGGCTTCCGTGAGGGCACACTCCACATCGCTGCGGCGTTTGTCGCTGTTGCTGCTCCACTCTCCAAGGTACACCTTAGCCTTGGAGCGGTCGTAGCCATCGTAGTAATCCTGATGATTCAGAAACCAACCGGTACTCTCGTAATAATGCTCATCCACCAATTGTGCGAGGTCGGGATGCGCGTTGTTGAAACGCCATCCCTCGAGATAATCACTCGATGGTGTGTGGAAAGGTCCTGCCGTCCCACAGATAGTTATCTCCGGATAACGCTCGTGGATGGCTTTGGCAATCATCTCATAACGTTCCTCGAAAGTGGTACTGACAAGATCCTCATTGCCGATACCTATATATTTGAGATGGAACGGCTCCGGATGTCCGGCATCCGCACGTTTCTTGGCCCACTCGCTGGTGTTGGCATCACCGTTGGCCCATTCAATAAGATGCAGGATCTCATCGATATAGGACTGCATCCCTGACATCGGGATACCACCCTGCTGTCCACCCATGCCACATCGGTCGGCTTGAGAGTTCTGACATGGCACGGCTGCCGCAAGAACGGGCAGCGGCTCTGCTCCCATATCCTCACACCACTGGAAATACTCATAGAAGCCGATGCCACGGGTTTGGTGATAGTTCCAGATATTCATGTCTGGTTTCCGGTCTTGCCAAGGGCCGATGGTCTCACTCCAGCGATAGATATTGTCAAGGCCCTGACCATGACTCATACAACCGCCGGGAAAACGGACAAACTTAGGATGGAGGGCCGCGATAGCCTCCGCCAAGTCCTTTCTCATACCATGTCCTTTATAGGTGTCATGGGGGAACAGACTCACCATGTCAATGGCGACCGTCCCAGTCTTGAGTCCCTCTATCAACAGACAGGCATCATTGCAGTCTTCCTTGGCAATAAAGGTGGCTGTATGGCGGATCCATTCTTTCGATTTTGAGGTAATCGTCGTGAGGTTACTGACAGTTTGAATAGGTTGTCCGTTGTCGATACGTACCAAAGAGACACGTATTTGTTTATTCTTAAAGTGTAAGTTATGAAGGTGGCTGTTACGTAAGTAGCAGGAGAAATCATACCGTTCTCCTTTCTTCAGACAGATACCATCCCAGCCTTTGTTCCACACCTTTCCTCCATTTTCAAGGAGAATATGATGGGGGTTGTTAACGCTGAGAGGATGATCAGTGGAAAGTTGCAAGTCACCCTCCCACGCGGTAGTGGCGTGCCATGCCTTGCCCTTACTGTTATGATCCTTCTTGGTATATTCGAAGTCACGGTTTTGTATCAGTTCCGCATAGAGTCCGCCATCGGCGGCATAGGAGATATCCTCAAAGAAGATGCCGATGATTTTGTCACTGATGATCTTCTCCCGGTCATTCTCAACCGTCAACACCGTTTTCAAGGTCTGTGGCAGATAGGGCAGGAGCGTTTCTTTATCCTGATGCATACGCTCCGCACTGATGCGGGCATCCTCCTTCATCTTATCATGGTGTCGTATGACAGATTGTAATTCCTCCTCCTGAATACTCAGGAGCTGGCCTGTCTGCTGTTTACCGTTGACAGAAACGGTATCAGGATGGTTCACCAATAGTTGATACTGCTCCTGCAGCTGAGGATTCAGACAGGGTGTATCTTGGTCAAAATGACGGAAATCACTGGAGGCTATCGTCTGCCGGACTTGTCCTTTGCTATCCTTAAAAAGGATGTAAGTATCATCTTTCTCACTGATTATGACAGGTTGAAAACAACCGTTTACCGACATGACAGGATAATCCTGCGGACGCCAAGTCACGAGATCCTTGCTGTAGGCGGCAGCGAACGTTGGGGCTGTGTCGTTAACCTGCCATACGGCTCGCCAGGTGCCGTCGGAAACTTGAGTGATAAACGGAGAGAACATCCGTTTCTCCTGCCCCCAGGCACCATAGTCGCTGGCGAGCATCTGACCGATGTTTTGCCATTGCTGTCGCTCGTTTTGACAGGCGATATGAAGTCCGTCACTGGGTCCTTGGTTATATACAAAGATGGAAATAATCGAAAGGATGATATTGTACATGTCTTATCTTTTCTAAGGATGTAAAAGAGATAACAATAAGTACTTTGAGAGAGTACCTTCATGATACTCCCTCAAAGTTTATGGAATGATTTATTTTTTCTTTCCCCAATAGCTCTTGGCACCGTTGATACCGGCATAGACGATGGTATGCCTGCGGGGAGATGCCTCCCAGTCGCACTCACGCTGTACCTTCAGCTCTACACCATTGGCTGTCAGGGTGTTGGTAGAGGCGTCAAAGCTCCAGGTGCCCCCTTTCCATATACCGTCAGTGATAGTACCGCCGGTACCGAAGGTCATCACAGAGGATTCTTTCATATTGCCATAGCTGTAGCCTAAGTCGATATGCTCCCATGTGCCGATGATATCATCAGCGGTGATAGCTACCTCCGGCACGGCAGCATAGCGTTCCGGCATAACTACCGGCCATCCGTTGGAGAGCCACTGTATGCTTCTTACACCACCTAACATATTGGCATTGGCAGCCCATGAGTCGTAGTCTGAGGGGAATCTCTGCTGGGAAGCATAGTAGCACTTTCCGTTCCCGTCATCAAAGATGGCGCAGTGTGAGATACCCACCCATCCTTGGCTGCCAGCGAACTTATATGGGTGTGTCAGAACCGTCTCGTCGCCGGTGTAGGTGCCATCAATCGTCGCGGAGCGAACGACGCGGGTGTTATAAGGTATATCCAGCGCGTCGTAAGCCAAAAACAGATAGTAATATCCATCGTGGTAGAAAATCTCAGGACCCTCGGAGGCTTGCCAGCGGTTACCTGCCTGACGGGTGAAGATCTGTTTGCCATAGGCTGACTCATTGGCGGCACCCCATGGGTTGGGCAGTGGATCGACGATGGTCTTTCCTGTCTCAGGATTCAGCTGTACGGCGGCGATGCCGCTATGCCAGGAACCATAGATAAGCCAGTGCTCGCCATTAGGAGTGATGATAAACGACGGGTCGATGGCGTTATACTTGTAATAACAGTTGGCATAGTCGTTGGCATTGACCTTGTAGTTCAACTCCTTGTCGGAGTAGTTGGTAATGACGAATCCTTTGTCTTCCCATTTGTTGGTAGCTGGGTCGGCTGTCTCCATCATACCGATGAAAGCCCGCTCACCCCATGTTCCGTCGCCGTCGATGGTGCCGGGAACAACGATGCTGTAGTACATACGGTAAAGCCCGCTCTTCACCTTCCGTGCGGAGGGTGCCCAGTATCCATATCCGCTGACATCGGCTGTAGAGGCGGCAAGTCCCATGTTCGCACGGATCTCATTCAGCTTCGTCATCACCCATTCCGGTGTGTTCGGCATCGTGGCACCGAGATACTCCCAGTTGACAAGGTCGGCGGAACGGCGCGCGTGGAAGTGTCCGTGGCCAGCTTGAGGATCACCGAAGCCTGCGTCGGTGCAATACATATAATAATAACCGTCGTCAGCCTTCATGACGGAGGGATCGTGTACATTACCCAAGTTCCACTGACTACGCTGATCCCATGAGGAGAGCGTACGATAGTCATCAGGATAGTCTGGTGCCGTCCAGTCGTCAAGTGCTGTCGCAGGTTCAGATGCCAGAGTGGTGAAGGTCACCTCGTCAGAGTATTTTACATCATTCATCGTCTGTGCATAAGCACGGAGATAATAGGTAGTGCCTTTTGACAGCGAGGAGAGGGTGATCTGCATGTCTTTCTTTCCCACAGACATCTTTATGTTGTCAATCGTGGGGTCAGGCGTTGTGCTGTAGCAGAATCCACGACTTGTAATGTGAGAACCTGTAGCTGTAGCCGACACCACTGCGGAGGTGGCTCTTACCGCCGCTACTTCCGGTGTTGACACCGTCAAAGGATTGTTGACCTCACCACCGGGAATGTCATCGCTACATGCTGTTGCCATCATTCCGATGGCAAACAGCACAAAAAGTTTTGAGATATGTTTCATATTCTTCATTGTCATACTATTCGAATACTAAATGAGATTTTTCAATGATGAAGTGGAAGTACATGTCATCAGGCTCAATGTTGTCGATGCCATTATATTCCTGAGTATAGGTATTTCCGTCATTTCCTACCATGACAGCCTTGATATTTGCTGTGCCATCACCATTGTTGGTCACATAGGTGGTTACCTGAGCTCCATCCATTGCCTTGAGCCATGTCGCCCAATCGCCTTGTGTGCCGACAGCGGTACAAGCCCCATAACCAGTACCCCAACCGAAGTTGTCGGCGCGTACGGTGGCATAATAGGTGGTCTTGTCGGCGTTGAACAGCTCTACCATGAAGTTGTTCCAGTTGGCTGCACCGTCAGTGTAGTTGGTAAAGCGAGTCACATAGGTGGCACCTGCCGGGACCTTGTACTCGGAGGAGATACCTCCGGCAAATGGACTTGAATTGTCTTCCGCGCCTACCACATTGTCAAACTCCAGATGTGACTTCTCGATAATCAGATGGAACCACATGTCGTTAGGCTCGATGTTGTTGATGCCGTTATACTCCTGAGTGTAGGTATTACCGTCGTTGCCAATCATGACAGCTTTGATGTCTGCCGTACCGTCTCCGTTGTTGGTGATGTACGCCGTCACCTTTGCTCCATCCATTGCCTTGAGCCATGTCGCCCAATCTCCCTGTGTGCCGATCGCTGTGCAAGCACCATAACCAGTACCCCAACCGAAGTTGTCCGCGCGTACGGTGGCATAATAGGTGGTCTTGTCGGCATTGAACAGTTCTACCATGAAGTTGTTCCAGTTGGCAGCACCGTCGGTGTAGTTGGTGAAGGTGGTAATGAAGGTCTCACCCGGCCCGACCTTGATGTCATCGGAGTGATCCCCGGCGAAAGGACTGGAGTTGTCCGTGGCACCTACACTGTTGTACATCTTCTCTACCACCTCGAAGGTTGCATAAGCGATAATCGGCTGACTGCAGTTCTCACCCTTATAAGTCTTGTTATAGACAGCTACCAGTGTCTTCGTACCTGTCTGATCCATATTTGGAATAGCCTCAAACTTCAGGTCCTCTGCCGTGACGGTCTTGGATACCTCTTGCTCGAACTGTACGGTAGCAGTAACATTGGCTATGGCGTCAGCAAGCTCAGTACCGAGGAGAACCTTACGCGGAACGTTATTCAAGACCATCGATAGCGGTTGCTTGTCCTCAGCGGAAGTGCAACCTCCGATAGGCTCGATATTCGTGTTTATCCAGTTGATGTAACTACCCTCCGGTACGAGGAAAGCACGTATCGTAGTATTTGAGACATCAGTATTGAGATTGGCAAGTGCTGCCGTTTGGATGTAAGTCTTTACGACACTTCCATTATTGATCTTCACGGTAAGGCCTCCGTTGGAACGGTCGATGGTCAGTGTTACCTTTCCACCGAGCTTATCGACACCTGTATCAGTGTCGGTATTGAAGGTCAGAGTACTTGTCACAAGACTGCGGTCGATATAGTCTCCCCACTCAGAGTTGCCACTGGGCTGGTTGTCATAGCGGATAGCGCCGTATTCCTTATAATCGGCTGCGCCACGGTCCTCATCGTTAGAGATGATGAGGGCGAAGTTCTTATAGGTGTTTGAAGCGCTGGGATTGATATTCAGGTTGAACTGTGCGTTCCATACCTGTCCCTCCGGAATCTGATAATATTTCGAGAAGGCAGCCCACCATCCGGTGCTGTAGTCGGTAGCACCTATAGTATATACGTCTTCCATCATCCCTACCAATTCCTCTTCTCCACCGGTATTGGCATTCTTGATGGAGTCGGCTTTCTCGGAGATCCAGTCCGGAGCAAGGATGTCGTATAGGTCTGCACCTTCACAACTGGTCAGCGACAGGATGCCTAATGCTGCTGCACAGAAAATCGTTGCTATTTTATTAAGATATCTCATAATCTTTAATCTTTATTTTATCAATGGTATATAGTTACAGATTAACAACGGGGTGTACCGTCCATCCTTTCTGAGAGAAATAACCGGCATTGCTGCTGCTGTTGTTGGCGGAGTTGCCCACGAGGTTGGGGTTGTCGTTCAACGTACCCTGATAGATAGGGAGGAACTCATGTCCCTGAATCCAGGTGTCGTAAGAGCTCTTCAACTCACTGTCGGTACCGACTTGTTCGTAGCTCACGGCTTCCTTTACTCTCGTCTTGTCTGTAGTACGACGGAAGGTGCCATGCTCTTTAAGTTGTTTCAGACGGTCGCTGTCGTAGAAGAATCCCCAGCGGATAAGATCGAAACCACGTCCGAACTCACAGCCGAATTCTTTTGGACGCTCTACGTTTGCTATTTGCTCAAATAACTTGTCCTTGGTGTTGAAATCAGAGAGTTGCAGGTTATTCAGCTCGGCGCGGCTACGTACTTGATTGATCCAGTCGATTGCCTGCTGGGTAGGACCGTTTACCTCATTCTCACACTCAGCGGCGCGGAGCAGTACGTCGGAATACCGCATCAAACGCAGGTTGATACCGCAATGCAGTCCGGTTACTACCTTCTCATACAGTCCGGTACGGAGGTTCGTCCATTTGGCGATAGGCAGTCCACCGTAGTTATTGTTGGTGACAACAGGCTCATCGGGAGTCATCTTCGTGGTATAACAGACATTGCCATACTCAAAACCTTCCCAGTCGTTCTCGTAAGTACCTATAGTCCAGTAGAGGCGTGGGTCGAGCTTCCCGCTGGTAGTGCGCTCTTGCTTGAAGAGCTGATAAAGCCAGGGTGATGCGGAAAGGTCAGCCCATCCACCGGCATCACCAGGACCGAAGTTACTCTCAATAGCATGACCCTGTGTGGCATTAGGACTGGTGTTTACCGGTGTCCACTCATCATCGGTACCCTGTGTGCCATAGTCCAGGAATTGCACCTCAAAAAGACTCTCGTCATTATTCTCGTATGCAGAACCTTCACGGAAGTTGTCACCGTAATTGGCCATCAGTTTGTAGGTGCCGTATTGGCCACCTATGATATTCTTCAGCACGGTGAGGGCCTCGCTATATTTATGACGCATCATAAGCGTGCGGGCATAGTAACCGGCGGCAGAGCCTTTGGTGGCACGTCCTTTTGCCCACTCTCCTCCCAGATCCTTGGTAGGTAGCAGGCTCATGGCCTCTGCGAAGTCAGCCTCTACCTGATCGAGCACACGGTCGTATTGTGCGAAACCGTTCTCATCACCTTCCTCCTGATTGGAAGCGTAGAGACCCTCTATTGAGGAATAGGAGCTGTAGTCGGTAATCAGTGCAGGGTTCTGATAGTAGCCTGCGAGATTATAATAAGACAGACCGCGGATGAAGAGCGCTTGTCCCTTGATATAGGCAAGGTTGTCAGAGAGTGACGTCTCGGAATCATTAAACTTTGAGAGAACATAGTTGCAAACGTTGATGGTGTAATACCAGTCACGCCATGACCACTGTCCGATCTCATCAGTGATAGGCTCGTCCAGGTCGTCAAAGGGCATGTACCACACCTGTGAGGAGTTCCATACCTCATCGCCTCGGCACACGTCAATATTATATCCCACGCGGGCATACGTACCTTCCATACGGATATGGTTGTAGCAAGCGATGATGTTTTCCTCCAAATCTGAGACAGAGTAGCCAAAGGTACTCGTCGTCTGTTGGTTAGGATTGATCAGGTCCAGCTTGTCGTTGCACGAGGTCATCGTGCCAAGGCCCACCAAGAGGGCAAGTGTTATTTTATGTAATTTCATAATCTTCATAGTTTCTTATTTCTTTATCTCAGCAATAACAATCTCACTTTTCATTATTCATACCATTAGAACGAGAAGAGAACACCTGCCATATAGCTGTGTGCACTTGGGAATGAACAGAAGTTGTAACCCGGTGTGAACGTACCTCCGGCGTAGTCGACATTGTATCCCTTGTAACCAGTGAAAGTATAGAGGTTCTGTGCTGACACATAGACTCGGGCGCCGGTAATGACACCTTTGAATACCTTATTGGGGATATTGTAGCCGATCTCAACATTGGCAATCTTCCAATATGCGGCATTCTGGATTTTACGACTGCTGAACAGGTCGTTCCATGCCAAGGTCGCATTGTTTGCCGCGTAAGTGCGTGGCACAGATGAGATATAAGTAAGTCCGTCCTCAGAGAAACGGTTCGCATCAAGAATATCAACATCTTTGTTCCAATAGCCGTAACAAGAATTGAGACTGTTATAGATATCGTCGGATACGTGATAGTTCAATGCTCCGAAGGTAGATATGCTCAGGTCGAATCCCTTGTACTCAAAGTGTGCGCTCAGACCAAAGTTCACTTTGGGAAGACCGCTGCCGAGAACGGTCTGGTCATTGGCGTCGATAACACCATCATCATTGATGTCTTTATAAAGGCAGTCACCGATATTGGCACCACTCTGAGTGGCATGGTCATCAAGGTCAGCCTGTGTACGGGCGATACCTTCATAGATCCATCCATAGAACTGTCCGACCTCCTCACCCACATAGGTGGCATAAGCACCGGTGATGTAAGCGTCTGTGCCGAATCCTAAAGAGGTGACTTTATTCTTCAAGGTACTCAAGTTTCCGCTGAGTTCCCATTTCAGTGCATGGTCATGGTTACGATAGGTTGCAGAGAACTCAAAACCGCTGTTCTCCATGGACGCGGCGTTCATGGTAACGCTTGTATTGGCAACACCGGCATTGGCAGGAACAGGAACACCGTAGTGCAGATCCTCAGATTCATTCTTGAACCATTCCGCGGTGAACTCGATACGGTTGTTGAGCATGGCGAGGTCGATACCTATGTTAGAGGTCTTTTTCTTCTCCCATGCGATATTCTCATTTACGAAGGTCGATATAGCAGATCCGGTCACGGCGTTATTGCCGAAGCTGTAGGTCATGTTGTTACGGGCCAGGGTTGCCTGATAGGCATAGTCACCGACAGCAGCCTCATTACCCAGCACGCCATAGCTGGCACGGACCTTGAACATATTGACGACATTGGGATTGAAGGGGAAGAAGCTCTCCTTGTCGAAACGCCAGCCGAGAGAGATAGAGGGGAAGGTTCCCCAACGGATGTTCTTTGAAAGACGTGAGCTGCCGTCACGACGGATAACGGCTGACAAGAGGTATTTGCCGTCGTAATCGTAGTTCAGACGTCCGATGTAAGAAGCCATGGCGTGTTTGTATTCCCAAGACTCTGAATAGGTGTCGCTCGCATTTTGTATCTGAAGGAAGTATGGCTCTGAGAAGTTGACTCCCCATCCTGTCAGTGTGTGGGTGTTCTCCTCCTCATAGGTCTGGCCGACCACTATATTGAAGTGGTGTAGCCCAAGATTGCCATCGTAAGTGAGGGTATTCTCAACCAGATAATCAGAATAGGTACGTGTTCCCTCTGTCAGTTTCTCATTACTCTTGTCGAGATAAACACGATTACTTTGGATCCATGCGGAAACCCATGTCTTATCCTTGGCATAAGTCTTACTGTAGGAAAGGTTCAGTTTATAGTTCAGGTGATGGTTCTCACTGTTTATACCGAGCATCTTCAACAGGTCGAAATCAGCAGACCCCGTTCCCAATACGCGATCAACGATGGTGTTACGTGTCAGCAGGTTATTGACCAGCAAGGGGTTGGATGCGGAGATATCACCATGGATGGTGTCATAGTAAACGCCGTAGCCGTAAGCATCGTAGTTGAAGCTGCTGGCTGATCCGACTTTGTCGTCAAGTACCCAAGTGGAATCATCATAAGCTTTGATGGTAGGCTGCATGAGCAGTGTGCCTCGTAACACATTCGTCACGTCACCATAAAGACCTTGTACATACTCAGAGGCATTCGACAATCCCATGCCATCCTGACTGGAGTGGGAATAAACCAGACTGGTGCGGAACTTAACGAACTTTGTCTCCATCGTATTGTTGACACGGGCGGTGAAACGCTCGTAGTTGGGACCAGCTCCTTCGAGAGTTCCTTTCTGGTTGAAATAGTCGAGACCGATGTTATAGGTGTTGTTCGCTCCGCCACCACTCAGGTTTATATTGTGATTCTGTCGGATTCCTTGTTTGAACACCTCATTAAACCAGTCAGTATTGGTATTGTCTTGGAAATGATAAGCGCCGTCAGCTCCCATGCTGTAGCCTCCGGGAAGAGGTGTGCCGGAATTGGTACAAGCCTGTCCAAGATAGTTGCTGTACTGATCGGCGTTCATCACATTGTAAACACCGTCAGAGATTTTGTCAATACCAAAATATCCTTTGTAGTCAACCTTTAACGGCTGTTCTTTCTTACCATTCTTTGTGGTAATGATAATCACACCATTAGCCGCGCGGGAACCGTAGATAGCACCAGCAGAAGCATCTTTCAATACCTGAATGGTCTCAATGTCGTTTGAAGAGAAGTCACGAATAGTCGTTCCCATAGGCACACCGTCAATGACATACAACGGAGCAGTGCTTCCAAAGGTTCCCAAACCACGGATCTTCACAGACGGATCGGCACCAGGCTGACCGTCGGAGGTGATCTGTACACCGGCAACCTTACCTTCCAGCATGGTGGAGATGTTGGAGTTAGACACACGCTTTAATTCGTCAGTGTTGACAACAGCCACAGAACCGGTAAGGTCTGCTTTTTTCTGTGTACCGTAACCCACTACGACAACTTGTTCGAGAACATTGTCATCACTCTCGAGCTGGATCTGGTCGATGACGGCACGGCCGCGTACGGCGACCTCCCGCTCTTTGTATCCAACATACGTCACTACGAGTGTAGCATCGGAGGGGACATTGATTTGGAAGTTACCGTCAATGTCGGTAACGGTACCTTCTTTCGATCCTTTAACCTGGATGGTAGCACCGATCAAAGGTTCTCCATCTTGGTCAACAACCTGACCCTTGACCAGGATCGTCTGTGCTTGTTCTACTGATGCCATCACGGGGGTAGGATACACTGCGACTCCTCCTGTGATACTCAGTATAAGCATCGCTGAAAATAGTTGTTTCCTCATTTCTGTTTGTTTAAGTTATTAATTAAGTTATGGTATATATTCATATCGTTTTTTCAGGTGGTAAAGATTATATAAATCTAAATGTCGCCCCAAATTTATGTTATTGTTATAAGTGTGAGGTGGATAAAACGAAATTTAAGGTGGACAGTGCGAGTTATAAGTGTTTTTTTAACACTTAACCAAAGCTCATGGTAAAAAGATAAGAATAGCAGTATTACTTTATGGCACTGGGACTTATGCCATAAAGTCTGGAGAAGCATCTTGTAAAATATTTAGGATCGTTGAAGCCTACACTATAGGCTATTTCCGTGATGTTTCGTCCACCTGACTCTTTCAGTAGCTGCATGGCGATATTCAGTCGGTAGTTGCGGATAAACTGAGTAGTCGGAAGCCCTGCCTCCTCGTTCAGTCGTTTAGAGAGTGTGGGTCTGCTGATATGCATGGCCTCACACAGTTCCGGCACACCAAATTCTGCGTCTTTGTAGTTGTCCTCCAGTATCTTGATGACCCGGTCCATAAAGGGTATATTCTTCTTCTCCGTATGGGCCTTGTCCTCTTCCGCACTTTTATTGAAGCTGTCTTCATATTGTTTCTGTATGTGAAGTATGCTCTCTATCCGCTGTTGCAGTTGTTTGGGATCTTTCGACTCATTCAATGCTTTTATGACAGGTGCCATGGCCTTTTCCGCCTCTTGATGGCGAATTTTCTCTCTCACCCTTTTCATACGTTGTTGTGTGAGCCATACAGCTAAGATAATTAAGAGAAAACAGATGATACTGATAAACCACCACGTTTTCCAAAAGTAGGGGATGACTCTTATCTGCAGTTGAATGATTTGTTCTTCTTCGTAGAGTGAGGAGGCGTATTTCACTTCTAATGAATAACTACCGCTATGTAGAGAGGTATATCGTATGGAATGCTGACCGGGAGGCAGTTGTATCCACTCATCCTCAAATCCCGCCAATCGGTAACTGTAGGTGCCGTTTTGATCATTGATGTAGTTGAGTGCCGAGAACTCAAAGGTGATGGTCTTGTCGCTTTCATGCAAAGTCAGTTTGCGTGCAAGTGAGATGTCTTCTTCAAGATATATACCGTCGGCAGTGATCTCACGGTTGTCGATATTCAGATGGGTAAAACGCAGATGTCCCTTGTATGAGGCATTCTTGTTGAGGCCGTGTAGGACACACAGTCCGTCGGTTGTCCCCAAAAAGATATCCCCCTGCCTGTTGGTAATGGTAGAGTTCCAATAAAATTGAGAGTTGGGGAGTCCGTCATCTTCACTGTAGTTGTTGAAAACACCTGTCTGGGGTTTGAATTGTGACAGCCCGTTCTTTGTCGTTATCCAAAGGATTCCGTCTTTATCCTCAACAATACCTTTTACCCCGTTGTTGGCCAGACCGTGCTGCATATTATAGTTCTGGTAGTGGGGCTTTCCGTCTTTGTCTATGGTACGGTGGTAGATACCGTATTCGTTACTGCCAATCCACATAGTGCCATCCTTGGATTCACAGAAACAGCTCATCTTCTCGATGATCTTACTGTCGGGCTCGTCGAGTTTATATCTCAGGACTTCATAGTCATAGGAGCCATCCTTCTTCTTGCTGTGCAGGTTCACTCTTACGCCCCCTTGCAGCGTTCCCATCCAAAGCCATCCCTCCTTGTCGATGATACTTCCGATACATCCGGTGATGGTACGACATTCCTTGAAAGGTTCTTTTATCAGTCCTGTGTGATAATCATAGTAGAATAATCCGTTATTACAACCAATCCACATCAGGTCATTGATCTCATCATATTGTAATGCTCCGATGTACACCATCAGGGGAGCAAAGTCGGGAGAGACAGATAGAGGGCTGATTTGGCAGTGTTCTTCTAAGTTGATGATACTGACACCGCCGCCCCAGGTACCTATCCATAGCTGTTGACGGTTGTCGCCGGCAAGGGTGGAGACGGCATCATGGGGTAGGGAGGAGTTGTTTCTGGTGAAGTGGGTGAAACGTTGACTGCCTGTTTCTTTGCGGTTCAGTCCTCCTTCCACCGTTCCCACCCAGAGGGTACCGTTGTCTTCGATAAACATGGCATTGACAGCATTGGGTGAGAGACTGCCTTCTTCCTCGTTGTGGACATAGTTGGTCAGGAGCAGTTCTCTGGGAGAGATTTTGACAATCCCCCCTGTCTCTGTTCCAATAAACAGGAGCCCTTGTATGTATTTGATACAACTGACAAAATCACTGCTCAGAGGCATCACCTTACTCTTGCTGTTCCATTGCTCGAAGTCGTCGGTACTGTTGTTGTAGATGTTAATGCCTCCCAGCGTGCCTATTATCAGCGAATTACCGGATCCTATGGCGAGACGTGTGACGACATTGTGCAAAAGACCGCTGCCATCATTTTTTTGATAATATTTCTTAAGGTGACTGATCTTGTCAAAGCAGTAGAGTCCGTTGGCGGTGGCAACCCAGAGTTCGGTATCTTTCCATACAAAGTCATTGACCTCAGAGGAAGAGATATTTTGAATGGCGGGTGAGATGGATTCACGGATAATATGACCGTTTTTCTCCTTGAGTCGATAAAGCCCTCCCTCAATAGTGGCCCATACCGTACCATTCTGTTCCATATCATGTATGGTAATGTCAAACTTCTCACTGGAATAGCGATAGGGGATCACCTTCAGTATGTCTCCCCTGTCATCCATCTGTATATAATATAAATAGGTACGCGCGACAAGCCATATACAACCTTTTGTGTCGCAGTAAACCGTGAGTGCCTGTTTCGATAACGCTTTCTGAATAAGTGGGTCTCCTTTGGGTTCCCAGTTATGCATGGATCGTAGGTCGATGATGTCGGTACCTTCCTCATACGCCACCCATAGCCGCCGGAATTTGTCTTCCGCGATACTCCGGCAGGAATTACTTTTGGAGGTAAATCCTAATCTGTTGTTGTTAGGGGAATAGTAGTTATATCCGTCGTATTTCAATAGTCCGCTGCCATTCGTCGCAATCCAGATAAAACCGTAACTGTCGAGATGAATATCAGAAATATTGTTTCCCGGCAACCCGTTCCTCATATTTAAATACGTGATGTTGTAGTGCTGGTCCATAAAAGGAGAGCCTGTTGCCCAAAGGGCAGCAGTAAACAGAATGATTATGGATACCAGACGTCTCAATGATACATGCCTTTAAGGTATAGTCAGTCTTTTACTATGGGCCATCCATCGTTGGTCCATGTGATCTCTTTCTGTATCAACAGGGCAACTCCTTCCATGGATACACTGTAACCGTGACAGATGATTATATCTTTGCCGTCCATGTGATAGGCCGCGCAATGACCCATCGCCTCAAATGATTGATGATCACCCTCTAAGAGAAGTGTACCACCTCCTTTTCTCATGTCTCTCCCATTCCGGTCTTTATAAGGGCCGGACACTTTCTTGCTACGTCCTACCGCTATGCGGTAATTACTCTTGGAGCCCCGGCAACAATAGTCCCAGGATACGAAGAGATAATACCATTTGTCATGTCTCATGATGAAAGGTGCCTCTATGGCGTTTGTTCCTGCATATTTGGAGGTAGGATTCGGCGCTGCGTTTTTATCACCTTTAGGGTAGCGGCGTGCGATGGTCTTTGACCTTGATACCTTCATGGAAGGATTTCCATAGGCGGAACCATCTTCGTCAACGTTCAGTTGTGCTATCCGGATACCGTCCCAGAATGATCCCCAGACCATCCAAGGCCTGTCTGTCTCATCAATAACGATGTTGGGATCGATGGCATTCCAATTGTCGCGTCTCTCTTTAGAGACCACGACGGCACCACCGTCGATCCAGTGATAATCGGGTGAATGGGGATTCAACGTCTTGTTGGTGATCAGTCCGATGGCAGAGCTGTTCTTTCCGAAGGAAGAACAGCTGTAGGTCATCCACCATCTGTCGTGCCACCTGATAATGTCTGGTGCCCAGATATGACTCTTAAAGCCGGGAACAGAGTCGTGTGTCCATTCCGGAATGGTTTTCAGCACACCTTGCCTATGTACCGTCCATGTCTTACGATCCGTAGAAGTGGCCCTCATGATACCCATTCCTGTGGCAAAGAGATAATAGGTACCGTTTTCGTACGCCATTACCGGGTCATGAGCCATCAGGGTATCTGTGACGAATGGAGTAACCATCCTTCTTCTCATGGAGTCCTGTTGTGCTGTGGCAGTTAAACCGTACAGTGTCAAACATCCGATAATATAACAGTCTCTTAAGCGCATAAATGAAGTTTGGGAGTGTCAATAGAGTAGCAGTAGTCCTGCGAACGCACAATACATAATCATCCGGATAGGGTTGATCTTCATGAACTTAGTGCCGATAAAGGTGGCGGCAAAAAGAAAGCAGCTGATCCAGAATTGCCAGGGGTTGTCGGGAGAACTGAAGTTATCTGCTGTCATCAGCATCAGAGTGGCTGCAGCCAACAGTCCTACCACCGCAGGGCGCAGTCCGCTGAAGATGCCTTCCACGATAGGTGACTTCATATATCTCATGAACATTTTACTGATTAAGATCATCAGAACGAGCGAGGGGAGAACTAAGGCAAAGGTAGCTGTCGTACTGCCTAAGACTGCCATCGGCATACTGTAACCGGCGTTCTTGGCGGCGGTATATCCACAATAGGTGGCCGCGTTGATACCTACCGGTCCAGGGGTCATCTGACTGACGGCTACGATGTCAGTAAACTCAGCTGTCGTCATCCAGTGCCAGTGATAGACCACCTCTCCCTGAATCAGTGACAGCATACCATAGCCTCCACCGAATCCAAAGAGTCCGATTTCAAAGAAGGTGATGAAAAGATATAGATAGACCATAATCCTATGCTGTTTTTTTATTCCGTGGGCTTGATATATTTTCCGTATATATACCCTCCCAGTCCGGCGAGAATGATGACAATGATAGGAGAGACTCCGAAAGCCCAGATGGCCATGGCTCCCAATATCGGTATCCAACAGTTGGAGAGGTTGATCTTCGCCTTTCGTGCCAGGTTAAAGGTGGGAACGGCGATGAGTGCCACTACAGCGGGACGGATACCACGGAAGAGGGCTGCTATCACCTTGTTATCCTCAAACTGATGGAAAAACATGGCGATAAGCAGAATGATAAGGAACGAGGGGAGTGCTGTGGCCAAAGAGGTGCACAGTGCCCCTTTGTTACCTTTCAGTTTATATCCGATGAAGGTACTGATATTAATAGCGAAGACGCCGGGGCAGCTTTGTGAGATCGCTATGAGATCGAGGAGCTCTTCTTCTGTTACCCAATGGTGTCTCTCCACCACCTCGGTGGTGATGATAGGTATCATGGCATAGCCCCCCCCGAAGGTTACCAAGCCGATCTTAAAGAATGTCTTGAATGACTCCAGATAGATGCTGTCCACAATACGCCCTCCTGTCTGATTATATGTTACCCGTTTTTTCTTCAATCCACTTACGGGCGTTGACGAATGCCTCTATCCAAGGTGTCACTTGATCGTTACGACGGTTGGAGGGATACCAGGCACACTGCCAAGGGAAGATGGCACGCTCCAGGTGAGGCATCATCGCCAGATGACGGCCGTCGGCGGAGCAGATACCCGCCACATCGAAGTCGGAACCGTTAGGATTGGCAGGATAGCCATGATAATTGTATTTTGCCACGATATGGTAGTCGCTCTCATGACCTGGCAGGGAGAACTTTCCTTCTCCATGGGCCACCCACAATCCAAGTTTGTTGCCACTCAGAGAATGGAACATGACGCTCTCGTTCTGAGGAATCTGAAGGGTGATGAAAGCGCTCTCAAACTTATGGGAGTCGTTATGTAACATCCGTGGTTTATCATGAACGTGGGTGACATCCTGTTTGACAAGCCCCAGCTCCACCATCAACTGACAACCGTTGCAGATACCCAGGCTGAGGGTGTCCTCACGGGCATAGAAACGGTCGAGAGCCTCTTTTGCCTTGGGATTATAGAGAAAAGCACCGGCCCATCCCTTGGCACTTCCCAGCACGTCGGAGTTGGAGAAGCCTCCGCAGAAGACAATCATATTGATATCCTCCAATGTCTCACGACCGGTAATCAGATCGGTCATCATCACGTCTTTCACTTCAAAACCTGCCAGCCACAGGGAGTATGCCATCTCACGCTCACCATTCGTTCCTTTCTCACGGATGATGGCCGCTTTCGGACGGTTGCTGTCACTGTCGGACTTCCTCCAACGGTCAGCATCCAGACGATATTCCCTCAGCATACCTGTGAACCTGCGGTTGAAACGGAATTCTAACGGCTGAACCTTATAGTTCTCATAACGCTCTTTTGCCTTGCCGTTGAAACTTTGCTTGCGGTCGAGCAGATAGCTGGTCTCGTACCAGATATCACGCAGAGGGTTGATGTCGAAGGTGTGCTCCCATCCGTCTTTCTTGATAACCAAGGTCCTGCTTTCCGGTACGGAGTAGCCGATCTTGGCAAAGCCTATGCCATGATCTTCCAGGAAGTCGATGAGGTCGAACTTATGGTTGTCGTGAACCTCAATGATAACACCCGGATTTTCCGCAAAGAGATTCTTTACGATATCTCCATCTTGCAGGTTGTGGAGGTTGATACTCAATCCACCGTTTTTATTGGCGAATGTCATCTCCAATAAGGTGGTGACAAGACCACCGGCAGAGATATCATGACCAGCCATCACCCATCCTTTCTTGATGATCTCCTGCAGGACATTGAAGGCATCACGGAAATATTCCGGATCTGTTACGGTAGGAACATCAGCGCCTACCTTACCCTGTGTCTGTGCGAAGGCGCTGCCTCCCAGTCGCTGCTTGTCAAAACTGAAGTCGATATAATAGATGCTGGCGTTCTTGTCGTTAACCAGTACGGGAGAGACCACCTTTGTAATGTCTGCCACCTCACCACCGGAGCTGACGATGACAGTCCCCGGGGCGATGATCTTCTCACCGTTAGGATATTGCTGACTCATCGACAAAGAGTCTTTTCCGGTAGGAACGTTCACCCCGATGTTACAACAGAAATCACTCAAGGCCTTGACGGCGTTATAAAGACGAGCATCCTCACCTGCCTGTGAACGACAGGGCCACATCCAGTTGGCTGACAGGCTGACGCTGTCCAAACCATCTGTCAATGGAGCCCATACTATATTTGTCAATGACTCCGCCACAGAGAGCACACTGCCTGCCTCCGGGCTGGCCAGTCCTGCCTGTGGGGCATGTCCTAACGCGGTGGCGATACCTTTTTTCCCACGATAGTCCAAGGCAACGACACCACAGTCGCTCAATGGTAACTGTATCTCTCCCTGGCACTGCTGACGGGCTATCTTGCCTGTTACCGAACGATCCACCTTGTTGGTCAGCCAGTCCTTGCAGGCTACAGCCTCCAGCCGCAGCACGTCTTCCACATATTTGTCGATATTGTTGATGTCATAGGCGACATCCTCGTAGTGGCGTTCCACGGTGGTGTCACGCATGATGGTCTTGGGAGAATGTCCGAACATCTGTGCCACATCAAGGTCGAAAGGCTTCACGCCATCACCCTGCCTGAAGGAGAAATGGGCATCGCCGGTAGTCTCTCCTACGACATACAGGGGGGCACGCTCGCGCTCCGCGATCTGTCTCACATGTTCTATATGCTGCTCATCGATGAGTAGCCCCATACGCTCCTGACTCTCATTGGCGATAATCTCCTTGGAGGAGAGCGTCTTGTCGCCGATAGGCAACCTGGTCATATCTATCTCGCCGCCACATTCCTCTACCAACTCAGAGAGACAGTTCACATGACCGGCACTGCCATGGTCGTGAATGCTGACAACAGGGTTGACATCTTCCTCGCAGAGGGCACGTACGAGGTTATAGGCACGTTTCTGCATCTCAGGGTTCGCACGTTGTACGGCATTTAGCTCGATGCCATTGCTGTATCTGCCGGTATCTACCGATGAGACGCTGCCTCCGCCCAGTCCGATGCGGTAGTTGTCACCACCTACCACCACGATCTTATTCCCTTTCTTTGGTTCTTTCTTCAGACAGTCGCGTCTGGTGCCGTAGCCCACGCCACCTGCCAGCATGATCACTTTGTCGTATGCATATTTCTCGTCGCCCTCCTGATGCTCAAAAGTAAGCACCGATCCGGTGATGAGCGGCTGGCCAAATTTATTCCCGAAGTCGGAAGCACCATTGGAAGCCTTGATAAGGATCTGCTCCGGACTCTGGTACAGCCATTCCCTGACAGGCAACAGCTGCTCCCAGGAAGGCAACTCATCGGTCTTACGGGCATAGGAGGTCATATAGACAGCGGTTCCTGCGATAGGCCATGAACCTACGCCACCACCCATACGGTCACGTATCTCACCACCCGTTCCCGTGGATGCACCGTTGAAAGGTTCCACCGTGGTGGGGAAGTTGTGGGTCTCTGCCTTCAGCGAGATAACACTCTCTATCTCCTTCACACGGAAGAAATCACTCGTGCTCTGGTCAGCGGGAGCGAACTGCTCTATGACCGGACCTTGCGAGAAGGCTACATTGTCTTTATAGGCAGAGAGAATCTTATGGGGATGCTCTTTGGTGGTCTTCTTGATCATAGCGAACAGGCTGCTCTCCTTCTCCTCGCCGTCGATGATAAAGATGCCGCCGAAGATCTTGTGGCGGCAGTGCTCGGAGTTGATTTGTGCAAAACCGAAAATCTCGGAGTCGGTGAGGGGACGACCTAACTCTTTCTCTACTTTATGGAGGTATTCTATTTCTTCCGGACTCAGCGCCAGTCCTTCCTGCTCATTGTATTCTTCCAGGTTCTCTATGTGTTTGATGGGCTCCGGTTTGATATCCACGGTAAAGATCTGCTGGTCCAGCCCCTTGTACATTCTCTGTAGCATGGGGTCATAGTCGGCATTCTCATCCTTTACGGGGAAATACTCCTCGATGCGGAGAATCCCTTTCAGGCCCATATTCTGTGTGATTTCCACAGCATTGGTGCTCCAAGGAGTGATCATCTCCCGACGGGGACCTACGAAAAAGCCTTCCATGCTGTCACCCTCGCAACAGGTGGCCTCACCAAAGAGCCATCTCAACTGGTTGATCTCATTGTCATTAAGTAACTGTTCTGTCTGTGTGGCAATCACGCTTTTCTGAGGTGTCTGAAAGAATAGAATCATCTTTTTTATTGTTTATTACTTATATAATGGTGCAAAGGTACGGAAAAAGAGCGAAAAGCCAAAAACATCGAAGACAAATTTAGCGGCAAAGTTACGTTCTCATATCCGTTCCAACTGACGCTTTTTGTCTTCCCGATTTATTTTCTTTGTCTCAGTCAATTAGCGTCTCACTCCCTGTTCAATAGCATGAATGCGGCCTGCAACAGTTTATTCTTTAGGGAAGAAGGATAATCGGGGTGGTCATCCAGGAAGTTTTCCACCTCTTTCTTAGCCTCCTTACTCTTATGACCTCCCATCAGGGCATTACACCAATCGAGGGGAAAGAAGATGTCACCGGTGCGCTGTACCTCTTCCAAGATATCGAGTCCCGGACGGATAAAACGGTTGTTGAAGGGTTCCCGACGGTAGTTGTTCAGCAGTCTCAGCATACCGGCGGCATAAGGTTCCACCGCCCTGTTCTCCGCAAGAAGTAATGATTTAAAAAGAGTCTCCTGCACAGCCGTATCAGGGCAGCACGCCCTGCTGACGAAATCGAATTCTTTCCTTCGGTCGTCGTTGGTAAGCCATTCCCGTTGTCTCCCGAGGATCTCCTTCCACTGTTCAGGGAAACTCATGGCCAGGTGATAAGCCATACTCATCTGATTCCTTTCGTTGAGGAAGGGCAACTGCCGGTTCTCCCATCTCTCCTTCACTTGCTCGTTTACCTCCTTGTCGAGTGCTGAACTGCTGAGCCAGCGCCATAATGACAGTCGGAAAGAGGCCACAGGATGAGTGTCTGCCATTTGCAGTAACATCCTCTCTTTCTCAAAACGTTCCTCTTCAGGGAAATAACCGAGCACGCTCAAGAGTGTGCTGCCGCAAACGGACAATACCTGCTGGTTCGTCTCGTCGGTAATCTTCCACAGCGCCTCAAACACCTGTTGACAAGTGGCACGGTGGCCCAGGAAATTCTCAAACAGCGTCATGGCGTAGGCTATGCGTCTCCGGGGGTCGGAAGACGTGTCCTCAAAGAGCGTGATATAACGTGTCACCTCATTACTGTCTTTCAGCAGATAACGTGCGTAGTCAGTGCCATCGGGGTTGGGAATTCCGTTGTCCATCGACCATTCCACCGTCTTGACCCCCTTTCCCTTCACCCACTCTCTGTCGAAGGCGATGATGTCGGCATCCGGACGTACGCTGTCAAGGATCTGTATCAGGTCATCCCATGTGGAATTGTCATACGCATATCTCTTCAGATAGATACGCAACGCCTCCCGCATAGACTCTTCTCCCATCTTCTCCTCTAATTTACGCATCATAATCGGAGCCTTGTGGTAGATGATATTTCCGTAGAGAAGTCCTGCCTGACTGAGGTTAGACAGTGGTTGCTGTATGGGATGAGTACCTTCCGTCCGGTCGGTGGCAAGTGCCGGGATATAATGTGTCTTCAGGAAGTTAAGATCGTAGTTGAAATCGGGAAACTGCTCTTTGGCAATCTTGTCTGCCATGAAATTGGCATACACCTCCTTCGTCCATACATCATCAAACCATCTCATCGTTACCAGGTCGCCAAACCACAAATGGGATGTCTCGTGGGCTATCAGCTGGAGACGGTTGTATTCCTCATCGGGAGTGGCGTTTTTCCCCAGGAAGATCGTGGCGTCACGATATTGGATGCAGCCAGGGTGTTCCATACCGCCAAACTGATACCCCGGAAGGACGACACAATCGTATTTCCGGAAAGGGTGGGGGATGCCGGTATAGTCTTCCAGCCATCTGAGAGATAATGCGATCTCATCGAAGACGATGGGTAGCTGGGCGATCTTCTCTGGGTCTGTCTCTCGATAGAGAATGGTGATTTCCCTGCCGTCCCTCTCTCCTGTCTGTTCCTGAAACTTCCCAGCCGTAAAAGAGAAAAGATAGGTCGGGAGCAGGTCGGATGTCTCGAAAATGATTTTTGATGGTCTGTTCTCTTTGATTCTTCCATTACTGACGGCTGTCCAACCTTGTGGCATCTCTAATGTCAGATGAAACCATGCTTTCAGATCGGGCTGGTCAAAGCAGGGAAAGGCGCTTCTCGCCTGGTCAGGAACGAAAAGGGTGTATAGGTAATCCTCATTCCTGTTGAGAGCTTTGTCATTGCTTGTAAACGCTACTTCTATCTTGTTGAGACGACTTCCTCTCTTTAGATAGGTATGATCAATGACCAGGTGCTCTTTCTCATAGCTTATATGCCCTTTCCTCCCGTTCACGGCGGCATGGACTATTTTGCCTTGGAAATCCACCTGCAGGTCCTCCTTCCCATCATAGTTGAAGCTGATGAGCACTTTCCCACTAACGGCTTGGTCTTTCGACCCCGGAATCTTCAAGTCAAGATAATAGTGGATGTTCCTGACATGTGCTTTGCGGTATAATGCCAGCTGCTGACTCACTCCGTCTTCTATGTTCACGGCTCGGAGGTCTGTGCCGTACAGAAAGATGCTGAGAAGAAAGAGAATACGGGATATCTTGGCAATGGTCTTCATCTGATAATATTTGCGATTTGAGATATGTGGTAAATAACTATTGTTGTGTACAAAAATAATTCAAATTATTCTTCCATGCAAATTTTACACGTGATATTTGAAAGATACCATGATATTAAAAATGTCTATTTTTAAAGTTGCGGTGGTTAAATTTCCATAAACTAAAGTCACTTTGTCGGTTTATTCTCGTCAAAATAATAAATTTGCATTGCCATTTCGGGCATTCGCACCGTCGATGGCAGTAGAAAGTAAGTAGATAAATAATAATTATTTTATGAGAATGAAAAAGAATATTTTGTTGATGATGGCTGGGGTTGCCCTGATACTGAGCAGCTGCGCCAGCAAGAAAGACCTGGAAAACTGCCGCCTGGACAACCAGAGTCTGCAGAATGAGAATAAAGAACTCAATACGAGTTATCAGGTGGCTAAAGAACAGTTGGCAGCCGCCAATGCGCGTGTCACCTCTTTGGAGGAGCAGCTGGCACAGTCGAAAAAGGACTACTCGCGTTTGCAGGGATCACTCGACAAGAGTCTCTCCAATGCCAACCAGAATAATATCTCTATTGAAAAACTGGTGGATCAGATCAATGAGAGTAACCAGTATATCCGTCACCTCACTGAGTTGAAGAGCAAGAGTGACTCGCTGAACCTGCTGCTGACCAACAACCTCACCCGCTCCCTGTCGAAAGAGGAACTCAAGGAGGTAGATGTGCAGGTGCTGAAGGGTGTTGTATATATCTCTTTGGCAGACAATATGTTATATAAGAGTGGCTCCTATGAGATCAACGACCGTGCCGCTGAGACACTGAGTAAGATCGCGAAGATTATCATGGATTATAAGGATTATGACGTGCTGGTAGAGGGTAACACCGATAATGTGCCCATCTCACGTGAGAATATCCGTAACAACTGGGACCTCTCTTGTCTGCGTGCCTCCAGTGTCGTGCAGTATCTGCAGAACAACTATGGTGTTGATCCCAAGCGTCTTACCGCCGGTGGACGTGGAGAGTACAACCCCTTGGCAACAAACTCCACCGAGGTGGGTAAGCAGCGTAACCGTCGTACACAGATTATCATTACCCCGAAGCTCGACCAGTTCATGGACCTGATCGATCAGGCTCCGGAGGAGTAATCAATGACGTCGTATAAAAAAGAGTGGAAGCCTCAGGGTTTCCACTCTTTTTTATTCCAAGCAACTCTCTTCCAGAAAATCATCGTACTGGTCGTTATAACCATTGAAGACATTGATATCTACTTTCCCCTTGATACCTGACACCCGACCGTCGGGGCATAACTGCCAGATAGCCAAGCGTAGGTCAGGCTTGTATTCCCCATAACGGGCAATCCATACCTTGTAATGACGCTTGATATCGGGAACCTCCTCCATGTAACGGTTGACGAAGTTCTGACTGACATACAACAACGGTTTTGCACCAGTGGCTTTCTCCACCGCCGACAACCAGACGCGGATCTCCTTCCACATCGCCTCTACACCACCCATCGCACGTATCTGACTGCCACTGGGCTCAATATCCAATACCGGAGGAAGGTCGCCCGACTGAAAACGGGTGTTCCTCAAAAACCACTGAGCTTGTTCGGAAGCACTGCTCTTGGTGGAGTAGAAATGATAGGCGCCACAACGAATCCCCACCTTCTTGGCATTGGTGTAGTCGGAAAGGAAGTAGCTGTTTCTCACCGTCTTACCTTCTGTCGATTTGATATAACAGAAGGATACGGGATAATCTACCTCCCCCTTAATCTTCTTATTACTGATAGTCCCCAGATGGGAGATTCTCACCTTTCCCCAGTCGATGCCGTATTTCTTCTTCCCAATGTCATGCTGGTATCGGGAGATGTCAATGCCATAGATACGATCAGACTTATAAACCATCCGCTCTCCCTGATAGACATCGTCTTTCCACTCACCGACGCGCAGCCTGCCGAGGGAGTCGATGGAAAAACCGAAGCCCTCCCGCTTGTCGGCTTTCCAGAAACCGTCGTAGAAACTACCTTCATTATTATAATACACGCCGTGCCCCTCACGTTTTCCACCGCTCTCTTCTCCCTGATAAACCTCGTGGGGGACGGCAAGAGGGGCTGTCTTGATGGTCTCCCTGATAAAATCACTGGTTACAATATTATGGTAGATGGAATGGGCATGGCGGGGTTTGTGCCTATCGATGGTCTCAAGAGTATAATAGTCGAGGGGCACCTCATTCTCCAGAATTCTGCAGACTGTCTTACGGATATTCCCACTTGTATTTATCTCTGACAATGTATAACGCTGCAGCATCTTAATCTCCACATTCTGTTGAGGGGTGATGCTCTTCAGGAGATCCAGCGTGAGTGCTCTCTGCTGTCGTGTCTCCACAATCTTTGATGCGAGAGTGGCAATGGAGTTGTACCCCATATCAGTGACATTATTAATGTCCAGATAATAGTTCACGTTACGCTCTACCTTCATCAGATGACTAAGGGATGTCTCTAAGAGCGTGATGTTCTTGGTTATCACGCTGTCTATCTGTTGATTATACATCGCCAACGTGTCTTCTATAAGATAATCGGGATTAGCCACGACGAGTCTCCCGCGGTTGATGGGAAGGAAGAGGTATTTGTTCACCCACACACCATTCAAGGTAGTGTGTGCCCATCTCACGGAATCGATATCGGAGGTTACTGCCGTCTGTACGTCACCTAACCCTAAGCCGTTGATATACAGCCGTATCTTCCCATCTATCTGAAGGGCGTAGCAACGGTCGTACTCCACCTCGACAAGACTTTGACTCTTCTGACTCTCTGACAAGGGTAGGAAGGGCAATACGAAAAAGACGGACACGCCGAGCATCACAAGTATCAGTATGATGCTCATGAACAGTCTGCCTCGCCGGGATGATGTCCTTCTCATAAACCGTTCTTTTGGTTGGCAAAATTAACTATTTTTCTGTAATAATGGAAAGTAAAAATGTAAAATATATACATAGAATATCTAATTTTGTTCTTACCTTTGCATGGTGAGAAGAGAAAAGAATTGAATATTCTGAAATTCTGTCTTCCTTTTCTCATTGGCATGATATTTGTAATTGAATTTGCAAAATAAGTTTTTATGGATATTATAAAGAACCAATCTTTTGGCGGAGAGCGCCCGCTCTTCGCTATTCATGACACTCGCCTGGAGAACGTCACCATCACCGAGGGTGAGTCGGGCATCAAGTGTTGTAGGAATATTGAGGCCGACGGATGTCGTTTTATCGGAAAATATCCTTTATGGCATGTAGATAAGTCGTTGATCACTAACTGCTTCTTTGAGGTAGGCAGTCGCTCTGCCATCTGGTACAGCAATGATATGGTGATGAGAGACACGATCATTGATGCACCGAAGCTCTTCCGTGAGATGAACAACGTAACGATAGAGAATGTACGGTTTAATGATGCTGATGAGACATTCTGGAGGATCAAGAACCTGACTGTCAGAAACGTCACGCTTCACGAGGGGACCTACCCGTTTATGTTTTGCGAGAACGTAGATGTGGACGGACTGGTTAGCGACTCGAAATATGTCTTCCAATATTGCAAGAATGTGGTGGTGCGCAATGCCAAGATTATAACGAAGGACTCTTTCTGGGAGTGCGAGAATGTCACTATCTACGACTCTGAGATCAACGGTGAATACCTGGCATGGCACTCAAAGAATGTACGGCTGGTGAACTGCCATATCACCGGCGAACAACCACTGTGCTATGTGGAACAACTGGTGCTGGAGAACTGTACCTTTGGCGAGGACTGTGACCGTATCTTCGAGGATTCCGACGTCCACGCAGAGATTATCGGTGGAATGACGAATGTAAAGAATCCACGTACGGGTAGGATCGTGGCCGACTTCGTGGGAAGCATCACCATCGATGAGAATATCCTCCCGCCAGCCGACTGCGTGATCATCGAAAGGGAGAAGAACGGCTCTCCCTCCACTTCCCTTTAATTCCCCTTTATATAAAAACTGGTATAGCTATGATATATGATTTTAATGAGGTAATTCCCCGCAGGGGAACCAACTGTGTGAAATGGGATGAGGCTCACGAGGAGAATATCATCCCGCTGTGGGTGGCCGACATGGACTTTCGTGTTTTTCCTGAGATCATCAAGGCGCTGCGTCAGAGAGTGGAGCATGGGATCTTCGGATATACCCATGTGCCGGAGAGCTATTATCAGTGTGTCATCAACTGGTTCGCTAAACAACATCAGTGGAAGGAGATCCACCCCTCGGAGATAATCTATACGTCGGGAGTGGTGCCCGCCATCAGCGCTGTCATAAAGGCTATGACACTGCCGGGAGACAAGGTGCTCGTCATGACTCCTGTATATAACTGTTTCTTCTCAAGCATCCGTAATCAAGGATGTGTGGTGGAGTGTTCTCCATTGAGGTATGAAGATCACACTTATACCGTTGATTGGGAGGACTTCGAAAAGAGATGTGCCGACCCGAAAGTAAGAATCTTCTTGCTCTGTAACCCGCATAATCCCGCAGGCAGGGTGTGGACACGGGAAGAACTGACACGTATGGGGGAGATATGCCGGAAACACCATGTCTTCGTGGTGGCCGATGAGATACACTGCGAGATCGTCATGCCGGGATATCACTATACGCCGTTTGCTTCTGTTGGGAACTTCGCCGATTTCTCAGCTGTCTGCGTGGCACCCACGAAGGGATTTAATCTCGCCGGTTTGCAAATAGCGGATATTATCGTGAGGGATGCCGGGAAACGGGAAAGAATCGACCGGGCGGTTAATATCCACGAGAACTGTGATGTGAATCCTTTTGGTGTGATAGCTACTGAGGCAGCATATACCGACGGCGGTAAGGAGTGGCTCTGCCAGATGAACGCGTATGTGTATGGGAATTATCAGTACCTGAAAGATTTTCTGAAAGAGCACCTGCCACAACTGTCAGTCGTCAAACTGGAGGGGACCTATCTCGCATGGATAGACTGTGCGGCAACAGGGATGACTTCCAAACAAATCGTGGAGCGTCTCTATGCTCATGGGGTGTGGCTCAACGATGGGGAGATGTATGGCGATCCGCTTAACAGGTTCGTAAGAATAAACCTCGCATGTCCAAGGGCAACCTTGGCTGAAGGACTGAGAAGGATGGCGGAAGGCTTGTCATAGTTCATAGTTGCGAGAGTCCCGAGTCCTCCGGGTCTTACTAATTACAATGGAAAAGGTCACCTATCTCTCCCTGTCCGGTGACTCTTGACGTCCGTTCTCTATATAATATATAATAAGGTGTATCCCTCCTTTCCCCGTCTTTTTGTTTTGACATAAATCAATTTTGGAAATTTTTTC